>Ga0302326_10002449_pt1 | contig 45293 bp, 32 predicted proteins | sample Palsa_T0_3_FD_202264 | JGI IMG/M metagenome (GOLD analysis project Ga0302326, IMG submission 202264) | Peat permafrost microbial communities from Stordalen Mire near Abisko, Sweden - Palsa_T0_3 | ecosystem: Environmental > Terrestrial > Soil > Palsa > Peat permafrost | place: Sweden: Abisko... | reverse complement strand
CCCGCCGCCGTCCGCGCCAGGTGAGGACTATGCTGCTGATCCTTGCCGCTGTATGGCTCTGTGGCCTGGTGCTTCCCGGGCTCTACATGCACTTCAATCCGGATGGCGACCCGCATCCTGACCGCTATTCCGTGGGCGTCTGGATGCGGGCGTTGAAATTCATGCCGCTGCAACACCTCTTCTCCTTTCTGTTTGGCATGGGGTTGGGATTTTTGAACGAAAAAATTCGGCCCGAGAGCCGCAAGCGACTGGCGTTAGGTATCTTCGCCTTCGTGGCACTCTACCTGCTTCTTTGCGTAGGCGACCGCCTGCCCTACGCGATGATGCACGACGGCCTGCTCATGCCCCTTTTCGCGGGCGTAGTCCTTTGCCTGGCCGGCCGTAATCCGATTGCGAGTTTCTTTGGCCTGCTTCCCTTCATCGCCATCGGCGAGGCGAGTTACTGCTTGTACCTGTTGCACTTCAATCTCTGGACGCTGCTCCACGATTACCATCTGCTGGAGAAGAGTGGCTTGATCGTCTTCGATCCCTGGATCTCTTACCTTCTGTTGATCATTGCTGCGCTGCTGACCAAGAGGCTTGTCGAGCGGCCGGCAAGAAGCTGGATCAGCCGCCATCTTCAGCCCAAGGATGTTCGCGGGGCCGTGTCAAAAATGGAAGGTCAGGTCGCAGGCGACGGTAAGCTGGCTCTTTCGGGCTCCCCGGTCCTCTGATTTCCTACCCCATGCCTGATCGGAATCGAATCTCCCGGCGTATCTGCGCCGTCGTTCCGATCCAATAGCTCAGCACCAAGTGTCTTCGGGCCAAGCTGTGCCAGCCCCGGATTTCACAGGCTGCGGAAAAACTCTTGCTTTGTATCAGGGCACGACTTTAGTCGGGCCATAAACGATTGAAAATACGTCGGGCTTTAGCCCCTGAGGTACGTCTTTCCTGCCCCGAAAGCGAGTTTTTCCGCAGCCTGTTAAGTCCGGGGGAGCGGGTTTTCAAACCCGCGAGAACGCTCAATCTGACAACTTACCGGGCTTTTAGCCCTGGTGAGAACGCCTGTGTACTGGGTGAGGCTTCTGTGCAGAGTGTGTTTAGTCTTTAAGTGCTCCTAGTTTCACCCGGCGTCCACCAGGCCATACCGGCGTTGCCAGGCCTCTCGCAGCCGGTTCCACACCCTGCTCTTTTCCTCCTCCGTCACCTCGTCGGCAAGCGATACGAACGATGCCGACTCCGCCTTTGCCAGTTCCAGAAGAGCACGGTCGCGTACCAGGTTGGCCACGCGAAAATCCGGGATCCCCGCTTGCCGGGTACCAAAGAACTCTCCCGGCCCGCGCAGCTGCAAGTCCAGTTCGGCGAGTTCGAATCCATTCTGCGTGCGCACCATGGCTGCCAGGCGCTCCACCGCCTGAGGCGAGACCTTTCCCCCTGTCATGAGGATGCAATAGGACCGGGCGTGCCCCCTACCCACGCGCCCCCGCAATTGATGCATCTGTGCCAGCCCGAAACGCTCCGCATGCTCAATCACCATCATGGTTGCGTTTGGCACATCGACGCCGACTTCAATGACGGTGGTGGCGATCAGCACATCCACCTCCCGCCGCTGAAAGCGGCGCATGATGATCTCCTTCTCGTCGGCATCCATTCGTCCATGCAACAGGCCCAGGCGCAGGCCTTTGAGCGCACCCGCCTTCAACTCCTGGTACATCTCGGTCGCAGCCTTTAGCGAGGGCGCCGAAGGGGAGGAAACCGGTTTGAATAACAGACCGGGGGCCGCGCCTTTTTTCCCTCCACGGACGGCCGGTGCGGCATCGTCTTCCGCCTGTCCCGGGGGCTCGCCGGCAGCAAAATCCAATTCCGGCTGGTCCTCTTTAGCGCCTTCGATGACCGGGTAGACCACGTACGCCTGGTGCCCCAGCCGCACCTGTTCGCGCACCAACTCCCATACCTCGCCCGCCAGATCGTCCGAGACTTGGCGGGTCACGATTGGCGTTCGGCCGGGAGGCAATTCGTCCAGCACGCTGAGATCGAGATCGCCGTACAGCGAAAGAGCGAGCGTTCTGGGGATCGGCGTTGCCGTCATGACCAGAACGTCCGGTTCGCCGGCATTCGGCTTCTTCATCAACCGGAAACGCTGTAAGACACCGAAGCGATGCTGCTCATCGACCACCACCAGCCCCAGCTTGGCGAAATCTACCCGCTCCTCGATCAGGGCATGGGTGCCAATCACCAATTGCGCCTCGCCACGCGCGATCATCCCCCGGTTGGCACGTTTCCGATCTTCGTCCAGCGACCCGGTCAACAGCACCACCTTGTAGCGCTGCTGCGACCGCTCCAGCAGCTTGCGCGCCCCCAGGAAGTGCTGCGTAGCCAGGATCTCCGTGGGCGCCATCAGGGCTGCCTGGTAGCCGTTTTCGATGGCCACCAGCATGGCCTGCAGGGCCACGATGGTCTTTCCCGATCCCACATCACCTTGCAGCAGCCGCCGCATCGGCTCCGGCCCTCGCATATCGGCCACAATCTCCCCCAACGCGGTCTTTTGCGCCTTGGTGGGGTGAAAGGGAAGGACCTGCCGCAACGCTGCCCGCACTGCTTCATTGGTTTCAAAGGGGATGCCCTGCCGCTGGCGGAATTTTTTCCGCTTCAACTCCAGGCCTAGTTCGAGGTAGAAGAGCTCTTCGAATATCAATCGCTTCTGTGCCGGCGTGGCCCAGGCCTGGAGCTGGCTCATCGCAGTTCCCGGCTCGGGAAAATGCGCCCAGCGCAGCGCGTCTTCACGGCTGGGCATCTCCAATCTGCGGCAAAGTGCCTCCGGGAGGGTCTCCGGGATGCGACCTTTCAGTTCCTCCAGCACTCTCCACAGGATGCGCCGCTGCCAACGCGAAGCCAGCTTATTGCCCAGCGACTCATAAACCGGGGTGATGCGGCCTACTTCCAGCAGCTTGGACTCCTCGTCGTCGTGGTCGTCGGGCAGCACCTCCACCTGTGGCTGGATCATTTTGAAGCTATTACTGCTGCGCGAAGCCTCTACTTTTCCGTATAGGGCCACCCATTGTCCGGCTTTGAAGCGATCTTTCAGATAGGTTCCGTGAAACCACATGCACTTGACCTTGCCCAGGCCCTGGCTGACGGTCATTTCGAAGATGGGCATGCGTCGCGTACGCAGCAGGTTCATGGCGCGCACTTCGCCGATCAGGCTTGCCATCTCCCCCGGAACTAATTCCTCGATGGCTTGCGGGCGAAGGCGATCCTCATAACGGAAGGGCAGATGATAGAGCAGGTCTTCAATGGTGGCGATGCGCTTGTCCTGCAGGGCTTGGGCTATGCGCGGGCCTATACCCTTGACGAACTGCAGAGACGTATCCAGAGTCAGTGGCACATCAGAGATGCTATCAGCGAGGCCGTGCCGGCCGCCGCGTTCTATCTTTGCCTTAGCGGGCTTAACAGGCTGCGGAAAAACTCATGTTTTGTATCAGGGCACGACTTTAGTCGGGCCGTAAACGATTGAGAATACGTTGGGCTTTAGCCCCTGAGGTATTGCTTTCCCGCCCGGTGCAGAGTTTTTCCGCAGCCTGTTAAAGCCGTTCGTATTCGCCACAGCTCACGGCGTCGAATGTCCGGGTGAGAGTCTGCCGTTCGGCAAGATAAGTCCGCAGGAGTGTGTGTTGTAGCAGGAGCGAAGAATGCTTTTGCCATCCAAAAGCCGATTTGCGGATTCAGCAAATGCGATGGCGTTGATGAACTTTATGCGGCTTTCCTTGATGCAAACCGCACAGGCGGCTGTTTCTTGGTCCCGCGTGCAGGAAACCCGGGTCGCCCCATCGTTTCGGCCCAGGTACGCTTTTGCGAACCTGGGCACCCTCCCTGTTCCTATTGGGTTCTGCTATGACACAGGCTCCGCAGGGACGGCTGAGAATTGCCCAGGACGTAGTCCAGACGTCAGTCCTGGGTCTTCAGCTCTCCTACGTTAGGTTCTCGGCAACCTGTATCGGCCGTCCGTAGCAGAACCAAACGTTGAGGTTTTAGCTGAAGGAAACAGTCACCCCGTGCTACCTGGCTGCTAAGCTGTGCCGCCGCCGATGTGCTGCGGCGTCGAGCATGTAGACACATCTGGCGTCCATATGCTCCGCCATTTGGAACACTCTATCGAGCTTGTCGTCCAGGGACGGCTTGGTTCCAGATCTAGGCAGAGAATAGTCACGCGAAGTCAGAGCAATTTTGTGTGTAGCCATAATGAGTATTGGTATACGTGAGCCCGGGCCCGGCGGAAATGCGCCAATCTCACTATTACCCGCCGACGAAGGGGGCAGCGCGCATCCCCACTCGATCGCGTCTCTGGTTACCTCGGCCGTGAGCGCCCTCAATCGCCTCCGGCAGCAGGCAGCTATCTGCAACAAAACAAGCGACGGAGTGGCCCAGGGTCGCCTATTACCAAAGTAGCTGTCGTACCCCAGCCTGTAAAATCGCCCCGTGACCGACTCCGCCCCGAGCTTCACTTTCAGTCAGCGGATTACCCTTGAGATTGTTCCCCGTCTGGTGGCGCTGCTATTGCGCGGGCTCCATCGCACCTTGCGCTACGAGGTGGTGGTGGAACCGGGAGCCGAACCGGCTGTACCGCCGGCTCTCCAGGTGTGGTGTTTCTGGCATCGCTGCCTTATTCCCTGCGCCTGTTATTTTCACGCTCGATTCAAGCCCGCCGTGCTGATCAGCCTCAGTTTCGACGGCGAACTGATTGCGCGCACCATTGAACATCTAGGTTTTCTAACCGCGCGCGGATCCAGCACGCGATCCGGAGGAAGCGGCCTATGGGCGCTGGCCAAGGCAGTCGAGCGTGGGCATCCGGCCGTCTTTACCGCGGACGGCCCGCGTGGCCCGGTCTATAGGGTCAAGCCTGGTGCGGTGAAGCTGGCCCAGCTCACCGGCTACTCCATCGGCATCTTCTACGCCCATCCTGAGAAAGCCTGGATGCTGCGGTCGTGGGATCGCTTCCTCATCCCCAAGCCCTTCTCTCGCGTAGCCATCAGCTGGGGACGGAATGTCGAGGTGCCCCAGAGTGAAGACCCGCAGATGATCGAGGCCAAGAGGCTGGAGGTGGAGGCCGCTCTGGAACGCGCCCGCCTCAACGCCGAACGGCATTTTGGTCAGGCGATGAACATGCAGTCACCGTAGGAGAAGAAGTGATAACCCGTTTCGACTGCATGGCGATAAGCGGCCAGTGTCTTATCTTTCCCGGCAAAGGCGCTCACCAGCATCAGCAACGTCGACTGGGGCAGATGAAAATTGGTCAGCAGCGCCCCCACCACGTTCAGGCGTGAGCCCGGGGATAGAAAAATGTTGGTTGCGCCGCTATGCGCTTCCATTCTGCCGATGCGCGCGCAGTGCTCTAACGTCCGTACCGTCGTCGTGCCGGCGGCAACGATGCGCCGGCCTTCGAGGAGCGCCCGGTTGACCGCCTCGGCCGTCTCCGCGGGCATGGAATATCTTTCCGTGTGCAGGTGAATCTCCGCCACCTCTGCCACCCTCACGGGCTGGAATGTTCCCAGTCCGACATGCAGGGTCAGGTAGGTGATCACCACACCGCGCGCGCGGATTCGCTCCAGAATCTCCGGGGTGAAGTGCAGGCCGGCGGTGGGCGCGGCGACCGATCCGCGTTGCCGCGCGAAGATGGTCTGGTAACGCTCACGATCGAGCGGCTGGTCATGACGGCGAATATATGGGGGGAGCGGCACATGCCCCAGCAGCTCCAGCCGGGCGAAAAAATCATCCACCGGCGTGAAGCGAAGAAGGCGTTCGCCGAACTCGCCGTCCGCCACAACCGCAGCCTGCAGTCGCACGTCGCCGTCGGGCGCCGCGAAAGCCAGCTCCTGTCCCACCGCCATCCTGCGCGCCGGACGCGTCAGCGCTCGCCATTCCCAGTTGCTTACCTGCTCAGTGAGGAGCACTTCCACCTTGCCACTACTTCCTGGACGCGCGCCGAACAGCCGTGCAGGGATCACGCGGCTGTCGTTCAATACCAGCACATCCCCGTCGCGCAGCAACTCGGGCAGCCGGTGAAACCACGAGTCCTGCCATGCTCCGCTCTCCCGGTCCAGGAGGAGCATGCGGCTCTCCCCGCGTTCGGCTGGCGGCTCTTGCGCGATTCGTTCTGGCGGAAGCTCGAAGTCGAAGTCGGAGACCAGCACAGATCCGATTGTATGAAAGCGACAACCCATCCCTTGGAGCGGTATTCTCAAGAGAGGGGGTGGAGGTCACTGTGGCGACAACGACTCATGTTCCGGTTGAGGTCTACTTGCGCTCCTCTTACGAGCCCGATGCCGAGTACGTGGACGGAAAGATTGAGGAACGCCCGGCTGCAGAGTTCGATCACGCATCCTGGCACGGGGCGATTCTTGCCTGGTTTGCGCAACACGAAAAGGAATGGAACGTTCTCGCGTTGCCGTCGTTGCGGGTTTGGGTAGCACCGACCCGCTATCGTGTTCCAGATGTCTCCGTGCTCGATCGCAGTCAACCGAGGGAACAGATCATCACCCACCCTCCGGTTGCTGTCTTTGAAGTTCTGTCTCCCGAAGACACCGTACAGCGGCTGAAGCGAAAACTCCAAGACTACCGCGTCATGGGTATCGAGGAAATCCGGGTCGTCGACCCGCAGGACCGCACTACCGCTATGAGGACGGGCAGCTTCTACGCAACGACACCTTCTCGCACGCGGGAAAGGGAATCACCTTCGATATGAATCAGATCAAGAATCTGTTCGACTGACTCATGGCTGCGCCCACCACTCTGCCCGCGAAGTTGAAAAACCCGGAGCCAAAGAAACCAGTCTTCCTGCTGGACGCGATGTCATTTATTTTTCGCGCCTATCACGCGATGCAGCGCCAGCGTCCCATGTCCACGCGCACCGGCGTGCCGACTGCGGCTACCTTTGTCTTCGTCAACATGATCAACAAGCTCCGCCGCGATTTTCAACCGGAGTTCTTTGCTGCCGTCTTCGATGTCAGCGGCGCCGTCTTCCGCGATGAGCGTGCGCGCAGCATGGCCACGGTGCGCAAATGGAACATCAAGACCCAGACCTTTGATGAGATCGATTACGCCGGGTACAAGGCCAACCGCACCGAGATGCCTCCTGACTTGGCGCAGCAATTGCCCTTCATCCGTCGAGCGCTGGAAGCCTTTCGCATCCCTATCTTGCAATCCGAGGGTTTCGAGGCCGACGATGTCATCGGCACGCTGGCCCGCCAAGCCGCCGCGCAGGATCATGATGTCTTCGTGGTTTCCAATGACAAAGACATGCTGCAACTCGTCACCGGTCGCGTCAAAGTGCTCAATCCCGTCAAAGACAATCTCATCCTCGACCGCGACAAGGTGGTGGAAGTACTCGGGGTAGCGCCGGAGCAGGTCATCGACGTGATGGCTCTGCGCGGAGACTCCATCGACAACATTCCCGGCGCACCTGGGATCGGCGATAAAGGATCGGTCGAACTGATCCAGCAATTCGGCAGTGTCGAAAACGTGCTCGAGCACGCATCAGACGTGAAACGCAAGACCTATCGCGAATCGCTGCAGAACAACCGCGAGTCGGTGTTGCTCAGCAAGGAGCTGGTGACCATCCACTGTGAAGTGCCGGTCGAGCTCGACCTGGAACAAATGCGTACCCAGGCCCCGGATGTGAGTGCATGCCGCGCTCTTTTCAATGAGCTTGAATTCACCACCATGCTCAAGGAGTTGGCCCCCGACGAGCAGGCAACGCCACTCACCATCATCCACGATCCGCCGCCCGAAGAGGTGAGCCGCTTCGTGGAGCACGCTCGCGGTCACGGCTTCGCCCTGGCCTTTGACACCACGCTGCTCGAAGCCGCATCCGAACAGGTGGCTGAGGAGGAAAGCGAAGCGATCGAGGAAGAGCCGCAGCTCAAAACCATGTCGCTGCTTGGCCTCTTCGATGCTCCAGCGGAGCAGGCCGAGCCCGCTCCCCAATCATTAAAGATCGCCGTCTCTGCGGAGTCGGACCGGATACTCGTCTTCTCACTCGATCCGGCGCTGGATAGTCGCGCTCCGGAGTTTTTGTGCAGCCTTTTGTCCGATGAGCGAACGCCAAAGTCGGTACACGACCTCAAAGCAGCGCTGCGCATTCTTGATCGTCACGGGGCGAGCCATGGTCTGCGGTTGGCTGGGCCCATCGACGATGTGATGCTCTACTCCTACCTCATCAATCCCACGCACGCCACGCATCGCCTGGCCGATGTGGCCGCACGCTTCACCACGCGAGCCTTGCCGGCATCTGGCGATGAGCTCTTGCCTGCGTCGGCTCACGCCATCCAAACTCTCGCGCCACTGCTCAAAGGGGACGCGGAATCCCTCGATACCGGCCAGGTATATCGTGACATCGATCTGCCGCTCGTTCCTGTCCTGCTGGGCATGGAAGAGGCCGGGGTGCGCATAGACCGCGCGGTTCTCTCCGCTATGGCTGACCGCTTGACCGTGGAGATGCACCGCGTCAGCGAGCAGATCTTCGAAGGTTCCGGCCATCGCTTCAACATCAATTCACCCAAGCAGCTGGGCGATGTGTTGTTTAACAAAATGCACCTCCCCAAGCCGCTCAAGTATGGCAAGGGCAAGGTGGTCTCAACTGCCGTGGATGTCCTCGAAGAGTTGGCGGAGCACAACGAAGTTCCGCGCCAGGTGCTGCAGTACCGCCAGCTGGCCAAGCTCAAGTCCAACTACATTGATTCCTTGCCATTGCTGGCCGATGCCGAAGGTCGTGTCCACACTACCTTCAATCAGGTGGGCACCGCCACCGGGCGCCTGTCGTCCACAAACCCGAATCTGCAGAATATTCCCATCAAGACGGAACTGGGCCGGGAGATTCGCGCAGCCTTCATCGCGGCGCCTGGAAATCTGCTCATCTCCGCGGATTACTCGCAGATCGAGCTACGCCTCATGGCGCATTTTTCCGAAGATCCCCTATTGGTGCGCGCCTTTGCCGAAGGACAGGACATTCATACCCTGACCGCCGCCGAAGTATTCGGAGTTGCGGCTGAGGGCATGGATAAGCAAACCCGCGATCGCGCCAAAGCCGTCAATTTTGGAATTGTCTACGGAATCTCTCCCTTCGGATTGGCCGCGCAACTCAGCATCGAGCAAAACGTAGCCCGGCTTTACATCGAGACCTACTTCGCGCGATACAGCGGCGTGCGTCGTTACATCGATCGCCTGCTCGAAGAAACGCGGCGGGAGCAGCGTGTGCGTACGCTCTTCGGCCGGGTTCGGCCTATTCCCGATATGCAGAGCCGCAATGCCAACCTGCGCGGCTTTGCGGAACGCACGGCGGTGAACACGCCGCTGCAGGGAACGGCGGCGGACCTGATCAAAATTGCCATGATCCGCATCGACCGCCGGCTCAGGGAAGAAAAACTGCAGGCGAAAATGACGCTGCAGGTGCATGACGAACTCCTCTTCGATGTGCCCGTGAAGGAAGTTGACCAAGTCAAGCAACTGGTGCGTCATGAAATGGAAACAGTGATCGAACTAAAAGTCCCGATCGTGGTCGACTGCGGAGCCGGCCCCAACTGGCGCGACCTGAAGTGAAACTGTCTTCTGCGGGAGCCCTTGTCTTCCTGGCCTCTCGGTCATAGCAGAACCCGTAGAAAGTAGGACGGGTGCCCCACGTTCGCCCCAGCGTACGTGGGCCGAAAAAGAAGGGCGCAGCCCACCACAGTTTTCTCGATATCGACCAGCAATTATCGGGAAAGGGATTGTTGGCGATCGCCTGCAGCAAACCCACGACTTCTTTACGGCGTTGTCTTATTGCTGAGGCTACCTGGCGCCTCATGAATATGGTGGATGACAATCGTGTCCCCCTTGAACTCCACCTTGTCGTAATCCCGTCCCGTGCTCTCCAGATAGCACCCGCAGTCCGTGTTGGCGTGATGAGCCTGCTCAATCCCCTCAGTTGTGCCCTGCAGGGCCGCTTTGGCATGGATCAGCTTGTCCTGGGCATCAGCAACCGCCTGGTTGGCATCAGCCAGTGCTTTCACTTCAGCCGGCGTGAGCTTTTCCGTCCGCACCGCGGGCGTACTTGGATTCGGCGCAGCGGCAGTTCCCAGGCCGGGATCTTGCGGCTGCATGAGGGCGAGCAAAAGAATGGCGGTAATCATGGCTCTCTCCTTCCTTGATGATAATGGTTCTTCAAACTCCTATTTCTACCCGGATGGCCTGCGCGATGCGCTCCGCATGCTCGCGCATCTGCTGCTCCGATTCAGCTTCGATCATCACCCGCGCCAGGGCCTCAGTGCCGGAATAGCGCACCACGACTCGCCCATTGCCATGCAGATCCGTCTCCGCCTGCTGAATACTCTCCACCACCGCCGGAATCTGCTCCAGCGGCCGTTTTTCGCGCACCCGCACATTGACAATCACCTGCGGGAAGACACGCAGATCGCTCAGTAGCTCGTGCAGCGGCTTCCCTGATCTCGCCAGCGTATCGAGCAACACCAGCGCTGTGAGCAATCCGTCGCCGGTGGTGCTGCGGCGCAGAAAAAGAATGTGGCCCGATTGCTCCCCGCCCAGGCTGGCCTGATGTTTTTGCATCATCTCCAGAACATACTTGTCCCCCACAGGCGCACGCAGCATGCGAATACCGCTGCTGCGCAATGCAGCTTCCAGGCCCATGTTGGACATAGTCGTCGCCACCACTACATCGCCGGCAAGTTCGCCCCTGGCCTGCATATCGCGGGCCGCCACCAGCATCACTCCATCCCCGTTGACTACCTGGCCATGGGCGTCGGCGAAGAGCGCGCGGTCCGCGTCCCCATCGAAGGTGATCCCCAGGTCGGCGCCCAGCGCCTTGGTCTCCCGAGCCACTACTTCAGGGTGCAGGGCGCCGCAGTTCTCGTTGATATTGCGTCCGTTGGGGGTCACGTGCGTGAGATGAATTTCACCCCCAAGCGAGCTAAAAAGCTCCGCCGCAATGACCGCTGCCGCCCCATTCGCGCAATCGATCACAATCTTCTTGCCGTTTAGGTTCAGTTGGGGGACCACGTTCCGCAAAAACGCCTCATATTCCTCGCGGAAATCTTTGTTTGCCGGGGGCGCACTTAACCCTTTGAGGCCAGGCGGAGGCGAGTCCTCAAGGCGGCGAAAGATCTCCCCCTCGATGGCCATCTCGGTAGCGTCAGGCAGCTTATAGCCGTCCCCGCCGAATACCTTGATCCCGTTGTCCTGCCAGGGGTTATGCGAGGCGGAAATCACCACTCCCGCGCTCAACTGGTGTTTGCGCGTCAGGTAGGCCACGCCCGGCGTCGTGATGACCCCGGCGTTCAGCACTTCTGCGCCCCCCCGGCACAATCCGGCGGAAATGACTGCGGAGATCCAGGGGCTGGATTCGCGTGTATCGGCCCCTAACAGAACCCGCGGTTGCGGATGAACACTCTTCAGGGAGGATGCCAGCGCAAGTCCGGTGGCGAAAATGGTGCCTGGGTCCAGAGGGGCTTCGCCGGCTACCGCGCGGATACCGTCCGTTCCAAAAAGTTTTCTCATGATTTGTTTGGAGGTGACTTCCTTTCCAGCACCCGGCTGGTCAGGGTGCTGTGGGCGAATCGTGTGGTAATCAGTCCGCCATCGGGAGCAGCTGTTGCCTCCCGGACCAGGACTCCTGCCTCGTCGAAGACCAGGGCATAGCCGCGATTCAGGACCGCCAGGGGAGAGAGCGTCTGCAGTCGCCCCTCGGCACTTGCGTGCCGGGCGCGCCCACGCTGTAGCAGTGACTCTTGCGCACGCCCCATCCGTCCGTCCAGCGCCGCGAGCCGCTCCCGCACCGTACGCATAAGGTGGCTTACATCTTGACGCAGCAGCCTGGCCTCGAGCTTCTGCAACCTTTCCGTCATGCTGCGGCTTTGCCGGTGCCAGGCGGCGTCCAGCTGGTACTGCAACTCGTCCACCCGCTGCTGCCGCCGTGCCAACGCATTGCGCATGCGCGCAAAGGCTGCCGGCGCAGAGAGCCGGGCAAAGCGCTCCTGGGCGCGCATAAGCAGGTAGCGGCAGGCGTGGCTCAGCCGCCGGTGCAACTGTTCCAGGCGTTCCTCCACCTTGTGTTGCGCCTCGGTCAGCAGTTCCGCTGCCGCGGAAGGGGTGGGCGCACGCAGGTCAGCGACAAAATCGGCGATGGTGAAGTCGGTTTCGTGACCTACTGCGGAGACGACCGGCAACTGAGAATTGGAAATCGCCCTGGCCAGCAACTCGCTGTTGAAGGGAGCCAGATCTTCGAGTGATCCGCCGCCCCGGGCCACAACAATCACGTCCACAGTACGCGCCTGGTTGAAAAACGCGATGCCCGCGGCAATCTCCAGTGCGGCCGCCTCGCCCTGCACCGCCGAAGGGTAAAGCTGTACGTGGAGCGTCAGGTGCCTGCGTCCGGCCACGTTGAGAAAGTCGCGAATCACCGCCCCCGTAGGAGACGTAATGATCCCAATGCAGTGGGGAAAGGCGGGCAGAGGTTGTTTACGATCCGCCGCGAAAAGACCTTCCTTGTGCAGCCTGGCTTTCAATTGTTCGAAAGCGATCTGCAATGAGCCGGCTCCCACTGGCTCGACGAACTCCGCCACCAGCTGCATCTGCCCACGTTGCTCATAGACCGAAACTCGGCCCCGCACCAGGATCTGCAAGCCATCTTCCAGCCGGAAGCGCAGCAGCATCGCCTGGCGGCGAAACAGCACCACCGGCAGCTGGGCGTCGCCATCTTTCAGTGTGAAGTAAACGTGGCCGGAAGGGGCAGGGCGGTAGTTGGAGACCTCGCCTTCTACCCACACATCCGCGTACTCGCGCTCGATATGGTTTCTTACTTCGCCGACCAGCTGGCCGACCCGCCACACCCGCCGGTGGCTGGCTGGTGCTTCCGGGAATACCAGCCCCAGCTGGCTCAGTGATTCCTCCGGATTGGGCACAGAACCCTCCACCAAACGACGAGTCTACAATCTACCGGCGAAAACGTGAGATCAGATAGAACACCAGAGACAGCACCACGCTCAGCAAAATCGACGTCCCTAGCGGAAAATAAACGGAAAGATTCTTGCCCCGGTAGGAAATGTCGCCTGGAAGCCTGCCCAGCGGGATACCCGTACGCCCCAATAGCAGCAGCAAGCCGCCGGCAACGAGCAGCACCAATCCCACACCGATGAGCAGTCTGCCCAGGTCGTTCATACTTCTATTCTAGACAGTTGGATTGGGTCCGCGGTCAATCAGCCGGGTTAGCTCCGCAAGCAGGACTTGCAATCTTTCGATCTCTGCTTTGTCGGGCGGCGTCGATTGGCCAAACAGCCCTTCCGCCTCCCGCGCCAGATCAGTACCGCGGGGTAGGCCGAAGGTGCCCAGAACGCCCGCCAGCTTATGGGCCGAATCGACCGCGCGCAGCTTGGTTGCGGTATCCAGCCGGTTCTCGTTCCACAGCTCTCCGGCATTCTGCAGCAGACGGGCCCGTTCCGCTACGGTGTGCCGGCTCCGTTCCCAAAGAGCGGAGATCATGCTTTGCATCTTCTGCTCGTTACTCTGCTCTTCAGGTAGGCTGGCAGCGGTAGGCGCGGTCTTGTCCGAGGGCATGCGGTCTCCGTTGGGCAATCGATCCGTCAAGGGTCAATCGCCTTCTTTCCAGCCTAGCGCCGCGGAAATCTGTCGCGCCAGGGTAAGAGGATCAAAGGGTTTGAAAAGGGTCGCCGCCACTCCCAGTTCGGCAAATTTGCGCTGGTCCGGGCCCTGTACCTTGGCCGTTAGCAGCAAAACGGGAATGTGAGAGGTCATACCGCTGGCCTTCAATTTGAGTAGCGTGGTGGGCCCGTCCATCTCCGGCATCATGACGTCCAGGAGAATCGCGTCCGGCTGCTCTGCGCTGGCGCGTTCGATCCCTTGCTTGCCAGAATTAGCAAGCACAACGTCCCACCCCGCTACGGTCTCCAGGCTCATCGCTGCCACCTGGCGGATATCGTCTTCGTCGTCAATGATTAGGATGCGGCGTGTCATAGGAATGCAGGTCAGTAGAGGTCTTTAATCACCGGGAGAAGCGGTCCCATCCCATCCCAGCTGTAATTCGGTAACTTCGTTTGGCTGGCGCAGCATCGATAGCACCAACGTCTCCACATCCTGCGGCTGGACGCGCGCCTTGGTCAGGAACTCTGTATTCCCCAGCCGTAGCTTCTTGCGTTCGCCCTCGCTCAGGTCCTGGGCGGAATAGACGACTAACGGCAGATTTTTCATCTCCTGTTGTTGGCGCAGCCAGTCGACCAGCCCGAAGCCATCGCCGTCAGGCAGGGCAATGTCGAGGATGACCAGGTCTGGTCGCGACGAAACGCATAACTCCATCGCTTTGCGTTGCGTGGAGGCGTGATGTACTTGAATGCCGGCTCGCTCGAACGTGGCCAGGATCACCTTGGCCAAGTCAGCATCATCCTCTACCAGTAACACACGAGAGGGTTCCCGTTCCACCCGCAGCACCCGGGAGAGGGCGGCCAGCATCGATTCTGTCTCCAGAGGCTGCTCCAGCCAGGCGTCCGCCGCTTTTTCCACTTCGGGATCGTTCAAGGCGCCAAAGGCGCTCAACACCACCACCGGAATCGACGCCGTCCGCACATCATCGCGCAGCAGATGCAAGGTCTCCCAGCCATGCAGGCTGGGGAGGCTCATATCCAGCAGGATGGCCTGGATGGGGGTTTGCCGGGCCACCACCACCGCTTCATCGCCAGTGCCCGCCTCGAGCACGGAATAGCCATGCTGCCGCAGGCTTTCCACCAGCACCGCCCGGGTCTCCGGGTTTTCATCACAGACCAGCACCGAGGTAGCGTTGAGCACCGGGGAGGTAGAGCTGCCGCCTTGGCGTGACAGCTCGGCGTCTCGACTGACAGAGGGCAGGAACATGCGGAAAGTGGAACCCCGATCGGCATTTCGCTCGGCCCAAATGCGGCCACCGTGCTGCGCGACGATCGTGCGGCAGATAGCCAGGCCCAGGCCGGTTCCACCCTTCTGCCTTGCATCCGAGGCATCGACCTGCTGAAAGCGGTCAAAAATCGATTCCAGCTTGTCCTTGGGGATACCGCGCCCGTTGTCTCGTACGCTGAGGGTGACCCCATCAAGCAGCCGTTCTATCGAAACGGTAACCTGCGATTGCGGTGGGGAGAACTTGATCGCATTGCTCAGCAGGTTGGTCATCACCTGCTGCAGCCGGTCCGGATCCACTTCCATCTGCGCCGGCCCGGAATCTAAAAGCACTTGTACCTTGGCTGCCTCCGCCATCGGAGCCATGGCGTCGATGGCCTGCTTCGCCAGTTCCTCCAGATCGCAACTGCGATAGGTAAGCGGTGCCCGGCCCGACTGCATACGCTCCAGGTCGAGGATGTCGTTAATCAGCCGCACCAGCCGGTCGGAGTTGGTGACCGCGATGCGCAGCAGGTTCGACGCCTTCTCCCCCATCTCACCCAACAAGCCCGTCGCCAGCAGGCCCAGCGATCCGCGAATTGAGGTCAAGGGGGTGCGCAGTTCGTGGCTTACGGTAGAGACGAACTCGTCCTTCATGCGGTCCAGCGCGTAGCGCTGGCTGATGTCGCGGAAGCTGAGCACGCTGCCTACGGCCACGTTGTGCTCGACCATGGGCGTTACCGAGAACTCTACCGGGAAAGAAGCGCCATTCTTGCGGTAGAACACGTCCTGCCCGCTGGTGCCTTCGCGTACCAGGAAAGCGCGGCCGGTGCGGCATTGATCCGAACACTTTTCCCGCCCCTTACGCTCCTCATGCACGATCGAGTGCACCGTGCGCCCGATGAGATCGAAGGCGTGGGCGCCCAGCATATTGGCCGCCGCCGGGTTAACAAAAACGATCCGGCCCGCGGAGTCGGTCCCGAAAATACCATCCGCCACCGAGTTGAGAATCGACTCCTTCTGCCGGTTCAACTCTTCCAGGCGGCTCTCCTGCGCCGAGCGCGCCATAAACTGGCCAATGGAGGCGCAAACCGTTTCCACCGTGGCCATCATTTCGCTATCTTCCCGCTGCTTCTGCCGGCTGAAGAACTCGACGACAGCGATTACCTGGTTGCCCACCCGCACCGGAACGCCCCAACCCGTAACCAAGCCATCAGCCTTGGCGGACGCAGCGCGCAAAAAGTTGCTGTCCTCCTGCAGGTCTTCAATCCAGCAGGGGCTCTCCGCCGCCCAGATCTCCCCGGGCAGGTCTTTGCCCTTTTGCAACACGCGTCCAATGCTGTCGCGGTGAAACTCGGTACACGCCCGGTCCGGGGGAAACCACCCCGCCAGGTAGCGGGTGTGGTGGTCACTGCTGACAAACCACAGCCCTGCCATATCGAAGCCCAGGTTGGTTCCCAGCGATTCGAGCATCGCCGGTAGGGCTTCGTCGGATGTCGTGGACTCACCCACCACCTGGCTGACAGCAAGCTGCATCGCCAATCTGCGTTCGCGTTGGTACTGGGCCGTGACATCGCGGAAGATGCAGCGGACAGACACCGGTTCGCCGCGGTCCTGGCGGCAGCTCAGGCTGGCTTCCAGCTCGCGGTACATCCCATTGGCGTCCTGCACCCGCAAATTGGCGCGATCGATCCGTTCGCCCCGCAAGGCGCGGTCAAACAGCGCTGCGGCATCGTTTTGCATCTCCGGCGGGAAGGCTGCTTCGAAACTGATCAGGCTCTCAAAGGCGGCGGCGCTCTTACCGAAGCATGTCTGCCATGCCGGGTTGACGTACAGGTACTTGGCTCGCGGGCTCAAGGTGGCAATCATTTCCTGCGAGTTGTCGAACAGGTCGCGGTATCGCTCTTCACTCTCGCGCAACGCATGCTCCGCGCGCTTGGTCGCGGTCAGATCGGTGGCAATGGCCAGCAATCCGGTCAGCGCACCCTCCGTGTTCCGGACCGCGGAGAGATAAACCATGGCGGGAAAGGTGGTCCCATCCTTGCGCCGGCACAGAATCTCAAAGCCTCGTACCCGGCTTACCGGGAAGCTGGTTACGTATTGCACGTAGTGCTTCAACTCCGGCGAAACACTCTCCAGGTCGATAGCCGGAGAGCGATCGAGACGCGAAACCAGCAGCTGTCCCACCCGTTCCAGTTCGCCTTCGGGGAACAGATCATGTGCGTTGAGCTGGCCCACCACTTCGTGGAAGCGGTAGCCGAGCATTCGTTCAGCGGCGGGATTGAAAATCAGGAGGTTGCCTTCGAGGTCGGTGGCCAGAATCATCGGGCCGGCGGAGTCCAGGATGCTTCGTTGCAGCTGGGCTACTTGTTGCACCTGCCATTCCGCTTCATCCTGACGCGACGCATCCAGAAAGCTGTGCACGCAGAGAGCGATCAGCAGCACCTGGGCGCAGGCCCAAGTGATCACCGCGGCTGAGAAGGTGCCGCCTCGGCCCAATAATAGGACCAGACCGCCATAGGCGGAGAGCAGCAGCGCAACCGCGAAAAGTATGGTGGACGGTAGCCTATCTCGAAGCCAGGTCACTCGTGCTCGATCGATGCGGGTCTAATTAATGAGCTCTCGCCAAGTCAGTCGTCAAGCTTAAGAGACGATACCGGCCCATGCTAAACGTTAACTATCTGCAGTATAGGCAACTCCAGTTGGCCTATACAGTGCCTAAGAGTAGTCCACGGAACATGGAGGAAGAACTCACGCACCTCCAACGGATCGGATCGGGGGAAAACCGCAGTGGATAAGCAGTGCGTTCCATAGTTTGGGGTCGCGGACGCACTGGCTCTTCTTCGAAAACTAACCGCGATGGAACGGAATTACGTTGGCACGGCTCTCGACAAATTTGTCTGACAGGGCCGACATACGGCCAATGGACCAAAACCCAAGAAAAAGAACCACATAACTGAACCCGACCACACCTAGTAGCAGAGACACGGTGGAACCCCCAAAAGTTGACACGCAACGTATTAGGGGGATGCCTCGAAGTATACCGATTTTGGAGCGCGACCTTTAGAAAAAGAGCGCGTTTCGCTGCCACTTTAGTACCAGGGCAGCCGTTCCATTAGTGGGGACACTCAATGTGCCGGATTGGGGCGATGATCCCTAAACGGCACCCCCGCTAAGCTACGCCGTAACCGGCTCCAGCAGGCGCGACCAGCGACGCCGCTTCCGCTCTGCATGTGCTTTCTTATGAAAGGCATAGCCAGTGATCAAAGGCAGCGCCAGGGTGGCTTCGCTGTACACCATCTGCTCGAACGTGGTGTCTACTTTCCCCCAGGAGCTGGCTTCCTTCAGTGTGCTCGAAGAGAGAGCACCGTCGCGCACGTCGGCGACCGTGATTTGGATCGCATATTTGTGCATCGGTGCGTCCACTCCCAGGATCTCCGCCGAAACCACGATGTCCTGGGCGAAATTCTTCGGCACGCCGCCCCCGATCATCAACAGGCCGGTGGTCGGGTTGGCGATCTTCAATTGCGTTAACTCGTAGAAATCCTTGACCGAGTCGATCGAGACCTTGGGCTTGTCCCCGCGGGCATGCTGGTGGGCTACCAGCCCGAAGCCGGCCGAGCAGTCACTGAAGGCAGGCACAAAGATCGGCACATCCATCTCGTAGGCGGCAAAGATGATGCTGTCGACCCCACCCTTCGCCGGCGTCTTGCCCTGCTTCTCCAGGTAAGCTCCCATCTCCCGGATAAACTCGCGCGAACTATAAGGGCGGGGCTCGAGCGAGTCGGCAATCACCTTGCAGGTCTCGTCACAAAGGCGCAGTTCCTCTTCGTCGATCAGCGTGTCGTAGATGCGATCGATCATCAATTCGCGCAAGGTAGCGTCTTCCGTGCCCTGGCGGTAAAGGTCGTCGGCGATCCAATGCTTGTAACCCAGCGCCTCGAAGAAGTCCTGGTCGACCATGTTGGCGCCGGTCGAAACCACGGCATCGACCATGTTGTTGCGCAGCAGGTCCACAAAAATCTGCTTCAAACCGGCGCTGATCAGCGAGCCGGCCAGGCAGAGAATCACGCCACAGTCCTGGTCGCGCAGCATGCGCTCGTAAATGGAAGCCGCCCGGGCAAGATCACGGGAGCTGTAGGCCATGGACTGCATGGCATCCACCAGCGCCACTACGTTGTGCTGCTTGATGTCGATGTGCTGGATTGGCGAGGTCAAAAGCTCTTTTTTCGTAGGCATAGCAACTTCAAGGATAGCAAAGCGCAAAGGCTTTCGAAGCCCGTTCGGATGTTAAATTCCGCCATCGAGAGCCGGCAGCAGCGCCACTAGCAGCGCGCTCAATTGCGCCTGTACGCGCGCTCCTGTCTCCATCACTTCCTGGTGGTTGATCGGCTGTTCGAGGATGCCGGCTGCCATGTTGGTGACGCAGGAGATGCCCAGTACCTCGATGCCCATGTGCCGGGCAACGATGACCTCGTGCACGGTGGACATGCCTACCAGGTCGGCACCCCAGCCCCGAAAGGCCTTGATTTCCGCGGGAGTCTCGAAACTTGGACCAGGGACGCAAAGATAGACTCCTTCGGCGATCTCCGCGGCGGAGTGAGCCAGCCGGCGCAACCGCTTGGAATAGGCATCTGTCATGTCAAAGAAGCGCGGTCCCAGGCGTTCATCATTCGGGCCGGCAACGGGATTACGGCCGGTAAAGTTGATGTGGTCGGAGAGCAGGACCAATTGGCCTTGCCTTAGATCCAGGCGTACGCCGCCGGCGGCATTGGTGACCACCAGCGTGGTTATGCCCAATCGTCCCAGCACACGCACCGGAAAGGTGACTTCTTCCGGTGTATATCCCTCATAAGCGTGGACGCGGCCTTGCATAACCGCCACCGGCGTTCCGGCCACGGTGCCCACAACCAGGCGTCCGCTGTGGCCCTCGACCGTCGGGCGCGGGAAATGCGGAATCTCAGGGTAGGGAATGGCCACCGGCTGCTCGATCCGCTCCGCGAATGACCCCAGCCCGGAACCAAGCACAATAGCGACACGCGGCCTGACCGCAATCCGCTCCCGGATGGCCGCTGCCGCCTCCTCCGCCCTTGCAAAAATCCCCTGAACCAATTCTCCCCCTAAAAGCCGTAGAAGGACCGAGACGTGCGGCCAGAGCCCCAACAAAGTTTTAGACGACCTCGTGCTTCACCGCAGCAAAACACTGACAATCGCCGCCGACATCAGGTTGGCCATAGTCCCCGCCAGCATCGCCCGTAATCCCAAGCGCGCCAGATCGTTCCGCCGGTTAGGCGCCAGCGCTCCAATGCCGCCAATCTGCATCCCGATGGAGCTAAAGTTGGCGAATCCGCACAGCGCAAACGTGGCGATCGTAAACGATCGGAAGTCGAGCGAGGATTTCTGCGCCCCCAGCAACGCATAAGCCACCAGCTCGTTCGTCACCGTGCGCGTGCCCAGAAGATTGCCGACCAGGTGCGCGCTATGCCATGGAACCCCGATAAGCCAGGCGACCGGAGCAAAGACGAATCCGAGGATCACATTCAGGCTCGACGGGAAGGGAACATGGTGGCCACCCAGCCAATTATGAATGCCCCCCAGCATCCCATTCAGCAGCCCGATCAATGCCAGAAACGAGATCAGCATGATGCCCACATTGAAGGCCAGCCGGCCCCCGTCGATGGTTCCGCGGGCGATCGCGCCAAGCAGATTCTCATTGCTATGTTCTTCGTTGAGGGGCATCGTTACCCGGCCCAGGGTCGCCGGGGTGTGGGTCTCGGGCACCAGCATCTTGGCGATCAGCACCGTGCCCGGAGCCGTCATGATCACCGCGGCCAACAGATGCTTGGCCTCTATCCCGTAAAGAATGTAGGCCGCCATGATGCCGCCCGAGACGTGCGCCATTCCACTGGTCATGATGGTCATCAGTTCCGACCGTGTCGCGCCCGGCAGGAATGGTCGAATGCTCAGCGGGGCTTCCGTTTGTCCCATGAAGATACTGGCTGCCACGTTCAGCGATTCGGCGCCGCTGATGCGCATGGTCACCTGCATCAATCGAGCCATGGCTTTGATCAGGATCTGCATGATGCCCAGGTGGTACAGCACAGCGAAAAAGGCGGAGATAAAAATAATGGTAGGCAAAACCTGGAAGGCAAAGATGATCCCAAAGGAGGAGTGTTGCTTGCCCAGATCGCCAAAGACGAATCCGGAGCCCACAAACGCATAGGCCAACATGCGGTTGACTGCGTCTCCAGCTGCAGCCAGGGCCCGCTCCCCGGCGTCGAAGCGCAGCACCAGCACGGCGAAAATCCACTGCAGCCCAAGTCCCCAGGCTGCCGTCTGCCAGCGGATAGCCTTCCGATTGGTAGAAAGCAGCCACGCCACCGACAGGATCACCACCAACCCCAGCAAGCCCGTCAAGCGTCCCAAGCGGTTCTCCTTACCTGCTGGTTTGCAGTTTGAAGCGGTGGGGAAAGACTTCTTCAAAGCGATAGTCTTCCCAGTCCGAATGGCCGCGGAATATCACCTGGGATGCAGGCAGCATGAACTCGCTCAATACCTGCAAACAAGCTCCGCACGGGGGACTAGCCGCCTGGTTCAGATTGGTGATCGCGCAGGCCAGCACGCGCATCTCCGGTCCGTGTTCGGCGACGGCGCGAACCACGGCAGACCGCTCGGCGCAAATAGTCAAACCATAAGACGCGTTCTCAACATTGGCGCCGGTAACGATGGCCCCGTTCTGCAGCAGCAATGCGGCGCCCACGCGAAATTTGGAATAGGGTGCGTATGCGTGGTCAGCCGCATCCGCCGCCTGCGTGGTCAACTGGCGCAGCAGCTCGGTGGTAAGTCCATTCTCGCCTGCTTGCATCGTCCCCTGAGCCTAATGGCAGCCGCACGGCGACGCAACCCAGATGTTTTCGCCGGGCCGTCACACTGAAGTTCATAGAACAGGAGGGGTGCCCCAGGTTCGCCCCACCCGCCCCGGCGTGCCGTGGGGCGTACCTGGGCCGAAAAAGATGGGGCGACCCGGATTTCCTGCACAGGAAATCCCGGGAAAGCCCCACGATCGCTCTCCCATAACCGTGCAAAAAAGGCAGCCGTTCCCGCGATTTGCGGCCCGTGAAAACCGCTGAGCAACCCAACATCCTCTAACAGCTATCCTTGAAGCAGCACGTATGGCGGCCAAGAAGCAAACTCGACCCGCGGCAACGACCGCACCCGACGACGTCCTGGCCCTCTTTCACCCGGTGACAGCCGCCTGGTTTCGCGCCGTCTTCGAGCAGCCGACCGCCCCGCAGCGCCTGGGCTGGCCGGCGATCACGCGCGGCGAGAGCACCCTGATTCTCGCTCCTACCGGCACCGGCAAGACCCTGACCGCCTTTCTCTGGTGCCTGGACCGTCTCATGTTGCACCGCAAAGCAACGGATACCGAGGGCTGCCGGGTCATTTATCTCAGCCCCCTCAAAGCTCTGGCCGTGGATGTGGAACGCAACCTGCGTTCCCCGCTTGCTGGCATCGCGAATATGGCCCGCCAGGCCGGAGTCAATTTCCACCAGCCGGAGATCAGTATCCGTACCGGTGACACATCGCAGAAAGAGCGCAGCCATTTCCGCCGCCATCCCGCCGAGATTCTCATCACCACCCCGGAATCTCTGTACCTGCTGCTTACCTCCGACGCCTCTGCCAGCCTGCGCCAGGTGGATACGGTCATAATCGATGAAATCCACGCGGTCGTGCCCACCAAGCGCGGCGCGCACCTGGCCCTCTCCCTCGAACGGCTCGAGGCCATCACCGAGGGTCGCGTGCAGCGTATTGGTCTTTCCGCCACGCAGCGTCCGCTGGAAGAGGTGGCTCATTTCCTCGGTGGAGCGTCAGCAGGAACCGAAACAGCCACTGAGCTGGATGAGCAGCCCGTAATTGCCTATCGCCCGGTCACCATCGTCGACGCCAGCGAGCCCAAGAAGCTTGACCTGCGCATTGAAGTTCCGGTGGAAGACATGGCGCGTATGGGCCAGCGCGAGGAACTGCCCAGCGGTCCGGCCTCCCAGGGCCCTAAGCGGACTTCCATCTGGGCCGCCATTCATCCCCGCCTGGTCGAGATCATCCGTCAGCGCCATTCCACCATCATCTTCGTCAACAGCCGGCGCATTGCCGAGCGGTTGGCCGGCGCGATCAATGAACTGGCGGGTGAGCAACTGGCGCGCGCCCACCATGGCTCCATCGCCGCCGCGCAGCGCTCAGAGATCGAAGAGCAGTTGAAGGCCGGCCGCCTGCGCGCCTTGGTCGCGACCTCTTCGCTCGAACTCGGCATCGATATGGGTGCGGTCGACCTGGTGATCCAGATTGAGGCTCCGCCCTCGGTAGCCAGTGCCATGCAGCGCATAGGCAGGGCCGGGCACCATGTGGGCGCAGCCAGCGAGGGGGTTATTTTCCCCAAATATCGCGCCGACCTGGTCGCCTGCGCCGCCGTCACGCGCGCCATGCACGAGGGCTTGGTAGAATCCACCCGCTTTCTGCGCAACCCGCTTGACGTGCTGGCGCAGCAGATCGTCGCCATCGTAGCTCAGCCCCCAAGCAAAGCAAGGGAAGGGTACGGGCTTCAGCCCGTACAAAAATCTTCCCGAAAGACCGCGGCTTTAGCCGCTGAGGGACGCATCTCTCCCGGTTCACCACTCGAGATCAGCGTAGAAGAGGTCTTCCGCTTGATTCGCGGCGCCGCCCCCTTCAGCAGCCTTACGCGCGCTGCCTTCACCGGGGTGCTTGATCTGCTCGCCGGCCGTTATCCCTCCGACGAATTCGCCGACCTGAGGCCGCGACTGACCTGGGACCGCGGCCGCGACACGCTTACCCCGCGCGAGGGCGTCAAGATGCTGGCCATCCTCAATGGCGGCACCATTCCCGATCGCGGGCTCTACGGCGTATTTCTTGCCGGGACCGAAGGCAAATCCGTCCGCGTCGGCGAACTCGACGAAGAGATGGTCTTCGAAAGCCGGACCGGCGACACCTTCATTCTGGGTGCTTCGACCTGGCGCATCGACGAAATCACCCACGACCGGGTTTTGGTTTCACCAGCGCCCGGCCAGCCGGGTAAGATGCCGTTCTGGCACGGAGACAACGCCGGCCGCCCGCTGGAGTTTGGCCGCCGCATCGGCCAGTTGGTGCGGGAACTTCGCGAGATGCCCCGCAACGCCGCGCTCAGCCGCCTCACCCGTGAGCACGATCTCGACGCACTGGCAGCGGAAAACCTCATCCGTTTTCTGGCCGACCAGGAAATTGCCACCACTACGGTTCCCGATGACCGCAACATCGTGATCGAGCGTACCCGCGACGAAATGGGCGATTGGCGAGTCTGCGTGCTCACCCCATTCGGCAGCCGCATTCACGCGCCCTGGGCTATGGCGATCACCGGCCGTATTCGTGCCAGCGGCGGTGCGGATGTGGAAGCGATGTGGGGTGACGATGGATTCGTATTGCGCTTCCCTGACAGCGATGCGGCGCCGGACCCCGAGCTGATTCTGCTCGATGCGGAAGAAGTCACAGATCTGGTCCTGCGCCAGCTCAGCGGCACAGCGCTCTTTGCGGCGAAATTCCGTGAGAGCGCCGCGCGGGCCCTGCTCCTGCCCCGGCGGCGCGCTCAAGGCCGCGCGCCCTTGTGGCAGCAACGCAAGCGAGCCTACGACCTGCTCTCCGTCGCCTCCCGTTATCCATCGTTTCCCATACTGCTGGAGGCCTACCGCGAGTGCATGCGTGACGTCTTCGATATGCCCGCGCTCCTGGAAACGCTGCGCGCCATTCGCCAGCGTAACCTGCGCGTGCATGTGGCCGATACCCGCACCCCTTCGCCTTTCGCGTCGTCGTTGCTCTTCAGCTATGTGGCCAATTACATCTACGACGGCGATGCGCCCTTGGCCGAGCGCCGCGCCCAAGCCCTCTCCATCGATCAGGAGCAGTTGCGCGACCTGCTCGGCGATGCCGACCTGCGCGAGCTGCTCGACGTGGATGCCATCAGCGAAGTGGAAGAGCAGTTGCAGGGGCTGCTTGAAACCCAGCGCGTTCGTTCCGCCGACGGCATCCATGACTTGCTGCTGCGTATCGGCGATCTCTCGCGCGAGCAGCTCGAACGTCGTCTTGCCGACCCCGAACTCGTGAATCAATTGACCCGGCTGCTGCGCTCCCGCCGGCTCCTGGAGATCAAGATTGCTGGAGAAAAGCGTCTGCTCGCGGTGGAAGATGCGGCTCGTTACCGCGATGCGCTGGGCATTCCTCTTCCCCCCGGCATCGCGCCCGCGCTGCTGCAGCCGGTGGCGGCTCCGGTCTTGGAGCTGGTGCGCCGCTTCGCCCGCACCCACGGCCCCTTTACCCTGCGCGAAGTCACCACCCGCTTTGCCCTGGATGCGCCCCAGGTTGAGAGTGCTTTGCAGGCATTGCTGCTCGATGGCCGCATCCTCGAAGGGGGATTCCGTCCCGGTGGCCTCCATCGTGAGTGGTGCGATGCCGAGGTGCTGCGACTGATCCGGCGCAAGTCGCTGGCCAAGCTGCGCCGCGAGGTAGAGCCCATCGAGCAGCAGGCGCTGGCTCGTCTGGCCACCCACTGGCAAGGCGTGCTGCAGCGCAGGCGTGGCCTCGATGCCTTGCTCGATACCATCGAGCATCTGCAGGGCGCGCCCTTGGCCGCCTCTCTGCTCGAGACATCCATTCTGCCCGCGCGCCTGGTCAATTACGCGCCCGGCAGCCTGGACACGTTGATTGCCGCCGGAGAAGTCGTCTGGTGCGGCCTCGATTCGCTGGGCGAGCACGACGGGCGCATTGGCCTGTTCCTGGCCGATAAGCTCAGAACGCTGCTCCCTCCGCGCGCCGAACCATCAACCGAAAACCCGCCGAGTCCACGTGAGCTTGCGCTGCTGGAAGAACTGGCCCGCAGCGGTGCTGCTTTCTTTACCCAACTGCATGAGGCAGTTGGCGGCGGATACCCGGGCGAGACACTCGATGTGCTGTGGAATCTGGTCTGGCGCGGCTTGGTGACCAATGACACTTTCCACGCCCTGCGCGCCTACGTCGCGCGGCCGGCCGCTTCGTCACGGCAGCCCAAGCGCCAGCACAATTTGCCTTCCTTCCGTTCCCGCCGTACCACACCTCCCAGCGCCCAGGGGCGATGGAGCCTGGTCCCCGCATCGCTCGCCTCGCCCACGGAATGGAGCCACGCCTTCGCCCAGCAGTTGCTCAATCGCTTCGGGGTTCTCACCCGCGAATCCGCTGCAACCGAGAATTTACCCGGAGGCTTCAGCGCCATCTACGACGTGCTCAAGGCTCTCGAAGAAAGTGGCCGCATCCGCCGCGGTTACTTTGTGGCTGGTTTGGGCGCGACCCAGTTTGCTCTTCCCGCAGCCGTCGATCTGCTGCGTGGGCTGCGCAATGGGCCGCCGCTGGAGAAGCCGGAGATGGTCATTCTCGCGGCCACCGATCCGGCTAACCTGTACGGCTCCGTCTTGCGCTGGCCTGCGCAGGACGAGGAAGCAGGGGACAGCGCTCCGCGCCAGCTCACTCGCAGCGTGGGCGCCAACGTCGTGCTGCGCAACGGGGAACTCGTGGCCTATCTGCGCCGCAATCAACCCAACCTGCAAATCTTCTTGCCCGCCGAAGAGCCGGAGCGTTCCTCGACTGCGCGCGACCTGAGCGTCTTTCTCGCCGGGTTGGCCCAGCAGGATATGGAGCGTCGGGAAGACCAGCGAGGAGGCATGTTGATCTCGACCATCAATGGTCAGCCCGCGGCGCATCACTTCCTCGCCTCCTGCCTGCAGGATGCCGGTTTCCATCTCGCGCCGATGGGGCTCAACTTTCGCCGCGTGTTGTTGCCCAACCCACCCGCGCAGCCGTCGGGCATCGCCCCCAACGTCCAGTAGGAGAGCGATTCTTCCGTGCCCGAAGGCGATACCATTTTCCGTTCCGCTCGTGCTCTGCAACAGGGATTTGCCGGCCACCAGGTCACCAGCTTCGAGACTGCCTATGCGCCGTTGGCCAGCGTGCACGATCAGAGCCCGGTGACCGGCCGCATCATCGAGCAAGTGGAGTCGCGCGGCAAATGGCTGCTCATCCACTTCTCCGGCGATCTGATCCTGGCGACGCACATGCTCATGAGCGGCAGTTGGTACATCTACCGGGTAGGCGAGCGATGGCAGCGCGCTCGCAGCCACATGCGCATAATCCTGGGCACGGATGATTTGTTGGCAGTCGCCTTCGACGTGCCGGTCGCCCGTTTCTACACCGCGCGCACTCTGCAGCGCTTTGCGGGAGTAACCGGCCTGGGGCCTGATTTATTGGGCCCCTCTTTTGCCGCCGATGAAGCCGCGGCGCGTCTGCTTGAGCATGGCGGCGAAGAGGTAGGCAATGTGTTGTTGAACCAGCGCGTAGTGGCCGGCATCGGCAATGTCTTCAAGTCCGAGATTTGTTTTGCCTGCGGGATAAATCCCTTCCGCAAGATCGCCAGCCTGCGTGCGCAGGAGGTCGAGTGCCTGCTGGGCACGGCGCGCCGTTTTCTCGCCGCCAACGTCGCCGATGGAGCAGGCGACGCTATAGTGACTTACACCGGAGGCCGCCGCACCACGGATTCGGGTGATCCTGCCGCCAGGCTCTGGGTCTACCACCGCACAGGCTCTGCCTGTCGCCGTTGCGGAACGACGATTCTCATGCGTAAACAAGGCCCGGGCGCCCGCTCCACCTTCTGGTGCCCAGAATGTCAAAAGCAATAAAGCTCATCCACAGCGACAAAATATTTTCTCGGTCAAGTGAATTTGTCACCCCGCCGTCCGGCGCGTCGTGGGAGCGCAGCCGAGCGATCCGCAGTTCTTTCGTCCACTAGCCGATTCTCTCTGGAAGCACCGCTCTCCCCTTTGTCATCCCGCCTGCCCCGGCGTGCCGTGGGAGCGAACTCCGGATTTCCTACCACGCTGCTCTCAAAAACGACCACGTGTGCGGCTTTCCGTAAAGAAAGCCGCATGAAGTTCGCCAACGCCACCAAGTTCGACAGGAAATCCGGGGCCAGCGCAGTGGAGGGACCTGCGGTTAATTCCGAAGGTCAAAACAAATTTCCGATTTGACACCCCAACCGCACCAAAGTTCATTCACGGTTACATTGCCGCTAGTGGGGTTGCGCGGGGTCGGGCTGCGCCGGCTGCTTGTTGTCGTCGTCATCCCCTTTGCCGCCGAATAACCTTCCGAAGAAGCCCTTCTTCTTCTTTTTCTGCCCGTCAGGAGGAGGCGGAGCCGGGCCCGGCTGGGTGGGTGCTGCTGCTGCCTGCGTGCCCACCTGGGGTGGCGGCAACGCCGGCGTCCCGTTCGCCGGAGTTCCAGGTGCGACGTTGGCCTCCTTATCAATACCAAAAAGCTTCTGGAAGACATTCCGCTGATCCCCGGCGCTCTGGTCGCAGGTCTGGGTGGGCGCCGTACCGTCGAGGAAAACCGCATCGTAGTCCGATGGACAACTGGCATCCGCAAGCAGGTTGGTCACTTTATCCAGCCGCACCGTCGAGACCCCGTTGGGAGGGGTGAACTGGCGAGTATCGGAGTATTCCGGCAACTTGACTGCGTGCTTCATGAACTCTGCCCAGATGGGCGCCGCTATTTTGCCGCCGTCCAACTTGATATCCGTATAGTCGTCATTCCCAATCCACACCACGCAGAGCAGGTTGCTGGTAAAGCCGGCGAACCACGCATCGTGCGAAGTGCCGGTTTTGCCCGCCGCAGGGGCGGCGAAGCCGTCAGCGCGCACCACGGCAGCCGTACCCGCGTTGATCACGTTCTCCATCAGGGAAAGGGTCAGATAGGCGACCCGAGGATCGAGGATTGGCTTGGAGTTCGGTGGATAATCGTTGAGCACATCACCGTTCGCGGACCGTATCGACGCCAGTAGCCAGGGATCGATCTTGACCCCGCCATTAGCAAAGACCGTATAGGCTCCCGCTATCTCGAGCGGGGATGATCCATAAGCGCCCAGGGCCACCGATGGCGTTCCGCGGGCAGATTTGATCCCGGCATCCCGAGCCAGGGCGGCGACGTTGTTGTAACCGACCATGTCGGCCAAAGTTACAGTTGCGTTGTTTTCCGAATGCTCCAGCGCCGTGCGCGCCGTGATCTGTCCTGTAAAACGCTTGTCATTGTGATAGTTGCCCGGGGTATAACCGCCTTCATAGGTCGAAGGATCGTTGTTAAGCAAAGTGACCGCGGTAAAGATCCCGCTTAGCCTGCCTGGATCAGGAGGCGCAGGATCGGCGGATGCGCCATTTGCCGATACAGGGGTGGACACGGCTTCTTCGCTGGCCGGCGGCACGACTGCCGGTTGGGTGAGCACGGTGCCGGCCAGGCTGGTGTTGAAAGCCGCGGCATAAACAAAAGGCTTGAAAACGGAGCCGGTCGGCCGGTTCTGCACCGCATGATCGAACTGGCTAACGCCGTAATTTCGCCCTCCCACCAGTGCCAATACCTGGCCGGTGTGCGGGTTCAGTGCCACTAACGCAACCTGGGGATAAGTGATGGGTGTGTCGTCCCCTGCTTTCACCCGGCGCGCATGCAGCTTTTCCACCTGCAGGTCGACGCCCTTCATGCCCTCTGTCACCGCCTCCGACGCTAGCCGCTGCAAATCCGGGTCGAGCGAGGTGTAAATGCGCAGCCCGGAATGGTTGAAGTCGGCCTCGCCCATGTGCTGCACCAGGCGGTCGCGCACCAGGTCGACGAAGTACGGCGCCTCCCCGGCATCGACGTTGATGGACCTCAGGTTCAGCGGCTCAGCCTTGGCACGCATGGAGTCTTCTTTGGTGATCTTGCCCGTTTCCACCATGGCGTCGAGCACCATATTGCGGCGTTGTAGAGCCCGTTCGGGATGGCGGTAGGGATTGCGATAGCTTGGACGCTGAATCATCCCGGCTAGGAACGCGCATTGGGCGAGGTCCAGCTGCCTCACGTCTTTGCCAAAGTAGGTCTGCGCCGCCTGGCCGAAGCCGTTGATGGCAAAGCTTCCCTGTTGCCCCAGGGGAATCTCGTTGGCATAGAGCTGGAAGATCTGTTGCTTGTTGAAGCGGTTCTCCAGCTGAAAGGTGATGGCAATCTCGATGATCTTGCGCTTGACTCGCTTCTCCGGGGTCAGGAAGAAGCCGCGTGCAAGCTGCATAGTAAGGGTCGATCCTCCCTCCGCTCGACGGCCCGCCCGCAGATCGTCGCGCAGCGCCCCCAGCAGGCGGAAGTAGTCGACCCCCCCGTGCTCAAAAAAGCGCCGGTCCTCGATAGAGGTTACGGCATTGACCAGATTGGGTGGCAGTTCGTTAAAGCTAACCAGGCGGCGCTTGGTGCGGTTCTGCTCTTCGGAGAGCCCGGTGATGAGCTGTGGCTCCAGTTCGTAAGCATCTAGCGATTGGCCTCCGTCGCCGGAAATCTGCTTGACCATTCCTTTGTCAAACGTGACCGTGGCGCCCTGTTCGGAATGATACGATTGCGGCCCAGGCTGGATCTTGATGCTCGAATCGTTGAACGAGTAGGTTCCCATCCGCGAACGCTCGCGGTCGTCGTCTCCGCTGTAACCAGCGGCGCGCAACTCCTGGGCTATCGTCTGCGGAGTCAGCTTCTGCCCGACCCGTACCTCCTTCGGGGCTGCATAGATCATCGCCGTCTGCTGGAACAGCGGCTTCTGGAGCCACTCATCTACCTTGTGCCGGTAGGTAAAGTAGTAGTAGCCGAAGATCGATTCGCATACCACCAGGCTCAGCAGAAGCGTACCCACCAGCGCGATCAGGATGATGTTGCGCACCGGGTGCTCTAGTAAGCTTGCGCGGACAACCTTGATTTTGACGGTCAAATGATGAACTCCTACATCCCTTAGACGCTATCTGCAATCTCCCGCAGCCGCAGTGCGATCTCCGCGATAGTAACGTCCTGGCTGCTCGCCGCGGAGCGCGTTACCAGCTCCACCCGCCCCTCGACAGCTTTCTTACCTACATTGATGCGGAAAGGGATACCTACCAGGTCCGCATCCTTGAATTTCACACCTGCCCGCTCGTCCCTGTCATCCAGCAAAACATCAAATCCGGCTTCCTCGAGCTTCAGAGCCACCTGCTCGGCGGTGGCTACCAGGTTCGCGTCGCCCATATTGGTCACGGTCACTACTACATCGAAGGGCGCAATTGAGCGCGCCAGCCAAAAGCCGTTCGCGTCATGGTTCTGCTCCACCGCCGCGGTCAGGATGCGCTCGATCCCAATTCCGTAGCAGCCCATGATGGGCGTGACTTCCTTGCCTCCGGGGTCCAATACACGCACCCCCATGCCATCCGAATACCGGTAACCCAACTTAAAAATGTGTCCCACCTCGATGGCTTTTGCCACTTTCAGCGGGCTGGCGGGCGATGCCGGACATTGCGGGCAACTTTCCCCTTCCACGACGTTGCGGACGTCGGCGATCTGCGTCGGAGTGAAATCCCGGCCTCGGGTCACATTGCGCAGATGATATTCCTCCCGGTTGGCGCCGGCGACCAGATTGTGGCGGACTTCCAGAGCCAGATCCAGAATCACTGTCACTTTGCCGCTTTCCGCCTGCTCTCCGGCGGAGAGGATATCGAGACCGATCGGGCCCAGATAACCGGCGGGTGCATGAAAGGTAGCCAGGATCTCCTCCGGGGACATGGGCCGGAGCTCCCGGGCGCCGGGAAAAAGCGCGGCGAGCTTGGCCTGATTGAGCGTGTGGTCACCGCGCAGCAGGACCACGACCGGACTGGCAATTTCTGCCGCCCCCACTTTTGCCTGCGGGGTCATGGCCATATAGGCCATGGTCTTGATCTGGTGTTCCGGCCCCAGATCAAGAAGCGCGCCTACCTCCTCGATGGTGCGTCGTCCCGGAGTGTGCACCAGTTCTGGTTCGCCAGTCCCAATTGCTGGCAGGTCTTCGACCACCGGCAGCCGCGAGGTAGCTTTATCCATATTGGCCGCGTAGTTGCACTTGGGGCAGCTGATGATCAGGTCTTCTCCCGCCTCGGCGTAGACCATGAACTCCTGCGACTGGGAGCCGCCCATGGCGCCGGAATCGGCCTGCACCGCGACGAAGTTGAGTCCGCTGCGGGTAAAAATCGCGCGATAGGCCGCATCGTGCTTGTTGTAGCTCAGGTCGAGACCCGCCGCGTCCAGGTCGAACGAATAACTGTCTTTCATGATGAACTGGCGCACCCGCAACAGGCCCGCCCTGGGCCGCGGTTCATCGCGGAATTTGGTCTGAATCTGGTACCAGATCTGGGGCAACTGCTTGTAGCTGCGCAGCTCCTTCCGGGCGATATCGGTCATGACCTCTTCTTCGGTCATGCCCAAAACCAGCCATGCGCCCTTGCGGTCCTGCAGTTTGAACAGGTTCGGCCCCATAACCGTCCACCGTCCGCTCTCTTCCCACAACTCACGCGGATGGAGCGCCGGCAGAAGGAACTCCTGGCCGATGCGGTCCATTTCCTGCCGGACAATGGCCTGAATCTTGTTGATGGAGCGCTGGCCGAGGAAGAGGTAGGAGTAGATGCCCGACCCGACTTGACGAATGTATCCGGCGCGCAATAAAAATTTGTGACTGGCTACCTCGGCATCAGCCGGGGCTTCGCGCAGAGTAGGGATAAACAGCTTCGACCAACGATACATTCTGGGGGATACTTTCTCGAGCAGCGTGAGCCAATTCTAACTGGTTCAGAGATGGTTCACATGGCAGGGAGTGCATTCCCGGCGAGTGCACCGTGGCAAGTGAGATGGTATTTACCGGACTGTCATCAAACCGGGCGGCGCACTTTCTACAATCACGGATGCTATGTATAACGAACCTTTGACCTTTGACGTCGTTCCCGGGAACACAGTGGATACCCGTATCTTTCGCTTGCACGGGCCGATTACCCTGAGCAACTTGTTCGACTTTCAAAAGGTTCTCACGGGCGGTACGGAGAAGCTGACCATCCTTGATTTTACCGAGTCTGAATACATCGATTCCGCCGGGCTGGGCGTCATCCTCAATTACTACGTCTCCGGCAAACGCCGCGGCCATAGTATCCGGCTGGTGGCCGTCAACTACCGGGTTGCCGAGCTGCTGAAACTTACTAGCGCCAACACGCTGATCAAGACCTACGACAGTATCGAAGCCGCGGAAGCCGCCGCCTCGTAGGCCAGAAGGTACCCAGGGCTAGAAGAACCAATAGGACCGGGACCGGTGCCCCTCGATCGCCCACCTGCCCCGGCTTGCCGTGGGAGCGTACGTGGGCCGAAAAAGACGCGAAGCCCACCAAAGCTTTTGTGATATCAACCAGCAGATCTCGGCTGGGCTAGGAAGCAACTCCGGACGCTAGTCCTGGGCACACCCTCAGATCAACTCAAGTCCCCATAAATCATGAAGATGAAGAACACCGGCCACGTCACCCGCGGGGTCGACGACCACCAGCGAGGTGATCTTCTTCTCCTCCATAATGCTTAGGGCGCGCGCGGCAAACTCGTCCGGTCCAATGGTTCTGGGCGTGGCGTTCATGGCGTCGCCTGCCGTCATAGCAAGGGCGTCCGGTCCTTTCCGTTCCAGCAGGCGGCGCAGATCCCCGTCGCTCATGATGCCGATCAGGGTTTCACCCTCGGTCACGGTGGTCATGCCTAGGCCTCTGCGGCTCATCTCGTAAATCACCGCTGGCATCGGTGTGGCCGCGGACACTCTGGGAATAGCATCCCCACCGTGCATCAGCTCTCTCACCCGGGCTAGTTTTCTGCCTAGCTTGCCGCCCGGATGCAAGTCTGCGAAGTCCTCCGCGCGGAAGCCCTTCTTGAGCGACACAGCAATGGCTAACGCGTCAGCCAATGCCAGCATCACCGTGGTGGAAGCGGTGGGCGCCAGACCCAGCCCGCATGCCTCCTGCTCCACGCTGACATCCAGGACCACGTCGCTGGCCAGCGCCAGCGTCGAGCTCAGGGCGCAGCAGAAGCTGATCAGCGCATCGCCCACTCGCTTGAGCGTTGGCAGCAGACGCAGGATCTCTTCCGTCTCACCGCTCGAAGAGAGCGCCAGCACCAGGTCACCTTTCGCCAGCATGCCCAAGTCCCCGTGCACCGCCTCGGCCGGATGTAGAAATAGAGCAGGGGTTCCCGTGGAATTAAACGTTGCGACCAGCTTCTGCGCGATGATGCCGCTCTTGCCTATGCCGGTGACGATCACGCGCCCCCGCCGCTCCCCGCACCCCACCACCAGCTCCACGGCCCGCGCGAAGCTGGCCGACATGCCGTCCTCCAAACGGCCTGCAAGTCGAAGCAGCGCCTCGGCTTCAATGCGTATCAACTGGCTGGGAGTCGGTGCGCTCATGAATCTCAATCGCAAAACAATTGATCGTAACAGCACCAGAGAGCATCCTTTGAGGCCGGTCGTGAAAGCGTCCTTTAGAATGGTCAAGACGGATTTGCGTGCCACCGGAAGGTTGCTCGCCCGTCCGGAGAAGGTCACTCGACGTGAAGCGTAATCAATGGGTTATTGTGGTGGTTCTCGCGGCGTTCGCGCTAATGGTTTGGTCGGGTTATGCCAATTACAAGCGCCGCAAGCAATACGCACAGCGCCAGGTGCAAGGTGCGGTTGCTCCTGAGAACGCCAATAACCAGTCTGTCCAGCAAGACGTTGCCGCCGACGAGGGCCTTCCCGATCTGCGCGGCAAGCGCGCCCCGGAATTCAGCCTGCGGACGGTCGAAGGCAAGAAGCTTTCCCTCTCCGACTACAAGGGCAAGGCGGTATTGATTAACTTCTGGGCCACTTGGTGCGCGCCCTGCAAGATTGAAATGCCTTGGCTGGTTGCCTTGCGCAGCCAGTATGCTCCCCAAGGCTTTGAGATTCTCGGCGTCTCCGAAGACGATGCCGATACGCCGCGCAGCAAGCTGGCAAAATTCGGCCAGGAACAGGGTCTCAATTATCCGTTGTTGGTAGGGGACGACGCCATCTCGCGTAAGTACGGCGGCGTGGAATTCCTCCCTACCTCCTACTTTGTCGGCCGGGACGGAAAAATTGTCGCGGAAACCGCCGGGTTGGTCTCCAAAGATGAAGTGGAGGCCAGCATCAAGAAGGCCTTGGCCGCGGGAGGCAAGTAAGGTGCTCCGCCTCACTGCCGTGCTTGTGGGCGGCCTTGTTTGCCTGGCCACTTCCGCGCAGGTATTAAAAGACCAGCCTTTGCCGCTGCCCGGCGGCGCCAATCAGCAAGGCGATGCGGCTGCGGCCGTGCAGTTCCTTTACCCGGAAACGGTAAACATTCCCGCGCGCCGTGCCGCTCAGATCGATCTTCACTTTCGTGTGGCCGACGGTCTCCACATCAACTCCCATGCGCCTACTGACAAATACTTGATCCCGGCGCGGCTCGCGGTGGTCGAGGTGCAAGGTCTCAACATCACGGCGGTCGACTTCCCGCCGGGTACCGAGTATGCCCCGCAGTTTGCTGTGAAGGAGAAGCTCAGCGTATATACCGGTGAATTCGTCTTGCATGCCCACCTGAAGGCGCAGCCGGGAGAGCATCTTCTCGAGGGAGCCCTTCGCTACCAGGCCTGCGATGCGAACTCCTGCATGCCGCCGCACTCCATTCCCATCTCGGTCACCGTAGTTGCCCAATAGAGCAATGCCAGACGCCCCCCAAACTCCTCGTGTTCGTTTCGCGCCCTCACCTACCGGCTACCTGCATGTGGGCGGCGCGCGCACTGCCCTCTTCAACTGGCTCTTTGCCAGGCACGCCGGTGGCACCTTTATCCTGCGCATCGAAGACACTGACTTCGAGCGCTCCTCCGAGGACATGGTGCAGGGCATCCTCGACGGCATGCGCTGGCTCGGTCTGGAATGGGATGAAGGACCGTTCTTTCAATCCCAGCGTCTCCCTCTCTATCAATCTACGGCCGACCAGCTGCGCGCCAGCGGGCATGCCTACTACTGCTTCTGTACTAAGGAAGAACTGGGGCAACGACGGCTTCAGGCCGAAGCGGCTGGCAAGCCTCCCATGTACGACCGGCGCTGCCGGACAATAGATCCGGTCGTGGCTCTCGAACGCTACCAGGCCGGCGAGCCTGGCGCCCTGCGCTTTGCCGTACCCGAGGGAGGAGTGACCGCATTCGAGGACGCGGTCTTCGGCCGGGTGGAATTCTCCAACGCAGAGCTCGAAGACTTTGTTCTGCTCCGCTCTGACGGTGTGCCTACGTATCACCTGAGCGTAGTTGCCGACGACCTGGATATGCGCCTCACCCACATCATTCGCGGTGCGGACCACATTTCCAATACGCCCAAGCAGGTATTGCAGTACCAGGCCCTGGGAAAGCCTCTGCCGGTTTTTGCTCACCTTCCGCTGATTCTTGGACCGGACAAGAGCCGGCTCTCCAAGCGTCACGGCGCCACCAGCGTCCTGGCTTACCAGGACATGGGCATCGTGCCCGAAGCCTTCCGCAATTTCCTCGCTCTGCTGGGCTGGACGCCCGGGGGCGCCGATAAGGATCGCGAGCTCTTCTCCTCCGCGGAGCTGATCGGCCTTTTCTCACTGGAGGGGATCTCGCGGTCCAATGCCGTCTTCGACAATAACAAATTGGCCTGGTTCAACAGCGAATGGATCCGCCGCTACTCTCCGGCGGAACTGCTGCCTCTGATCCAAGCGGAGTGGGCAAAGGCCGGGTTCTCCTCCGACCGGAACAGCGAAGAAATACTCGCGGCCATTGCTTTACTCCAGCCCAGGGCGCGCAGTCTGAAGGATTTTTCCGCAGCCTTTCGCGGCTACTTCAGCGACGCTTATGAATACGATACAGCCGCTGTGGCTAAGTTCCTCGCCGACGACCGGAGCCGCGGCCTGCTCATGGAACTGGGCGCCCGCTACCAATCTCTAAACGAATTTAACGAGTCAGCGGCAGAGCAGTTGCTGCGGGCCTTTGCCGAGGAAAGAGAGGTAAAGGCCGGCACCCTGATCAATGGATCGCGCGTCGCGTTGACCGGGCAGGGTGTTGCTCCGAGCCTTTTCGCGGTCATGGCCGCGTTGGGCAGAGAGCGGGTGGTGAAGAGGTTGAAGGCGGCAGGCGAGATCCCCTCTCCACAAGAGCAACTGATGTAATCCTTATGATCTGCGCCCAATCCGTGCCAGCCGCGGACTTTAATCCGGGGGAGCGGGTTTTCAAACCCGCGAGAATGCTCCGGTATATGATTTCAGGGCTTTACAGGCTGCGGAAAAACTCATGTTTTGTATCAGGGCACGACTTTAGTCGGGCCTTAAAAAAGCCACAGCATGAGGGCTTCAGCTCCTGAGGTATTGCTTTCCTGTCCGGTGCAGACTTTTTCCGCAGCCTGTTTAGCCTAGTGGCGGGGCGTCCAATTCCATCCTCAGACTGCCATGGCGCCGGCCTTAACCGCTGAGGGACGACTTCCCCAGCGTGCTAGGTGATGTCTTCGGTATCGAAGACCGGCAGCGGCGCCAAACGTCTGCTCTTACTACTGCTGAGGCCTTCGCTCACCCCGATCTTGGTCAGGACCTCGTCCACTGTGTCGGGGTCATCGATCTCAGCTTCTAACAATCCAATCCCGCTCTTGTCATCGAATTTTTCCAACAGAACCACGGCGTGCGCCTGAGCCACATGATCCTGATTCAGGCCTTCCGGTGTCTTGGCCTTGATGCCAACAGCGTTCGGCTCAATGTCCAACAGTTCCGCCACCCGCTGCCGCATATCCCCGGAGATCGGCCCAATCTTGGGCGCCGCCAGCACCAGCGTGGTGTCGACATTGACGATCCGATAGCCGGCGGTCTGTAGCTCTTCCAGCGCCAGGTTTAGGAAAATAGCGGAATCGGCATCCTTCCAGCGTGGATCGCCAGGAGGAAAAAAGCTGCCGATATCACCCACGGCTAGCGCGCCCAGCAGGGCATCGGTAATGGCGTGCAGGAGCACGTCGCCATCGGAGTGCCCGGCCAGGCCCTCCGGATGATCGATCGCAATGCCCCCAATTTTCAACGGCACGCCGGCTTGGAATGCGTGCGAATCCCAGCCATACCCTATTCTCATGCTCATTTCAGGACCTGTCTTGCAAGTAGAACTCCGCCAGCTTCAGATCACCAGGGTGGGTAATTTTTAGGTTCGCCGGAGATCCCATGACCACTGCAACCTGTACCCCCGATCGCTCGACGACGCTGGCTTCGTCGGTGCCGACAAATCCATCTGCTTCCGCGTCGGCGAAGGCCTGACGCAGGACACTCCAGCGAAAACCCTGCGGCGTCTGCGCCTGGACAATGTATTCCCGGGGAATGGTGGCCGTCACAATGGCCCCGCGCGCCGTGCGCTCCACCTGCTTGATAGTATCCACTGCCGGCAGTCCTACGATTGCCGCCCCATAAATTTCTACTGCTTCGATGGTTCGCTCGATGGTGGCCGGGTCGATCAGCGGCCGCACCGCATCGTGCACCAGGACAATGTCATCGTCCGCCGCGGGCAAGGCTTTAAGCGCCTGGCTCACTGAGTCCTGGCGCGTATCACCGCCCTCCACTACCTGCACTCGCGCGGCCAAGGCATGCTCGGCAATCAACGTCTCCATCCGGCTGATCTCCGGCTTACGAACCGCCACATAAATGGAACTCACCCGTGGCACGGCCGCGAACGCTCGCAAGCTGTGGACCAGGATTGGCGTCCCATGCAAGGTAAGAAACTGCTTGGGAGCATTCGGGGTCGCGTGACCGGGCGCCATGCGCGTGCCCATTCCGGCGGCCGGGAGGATAACGAAGACCCGCATAAACCTCGGAGTATAGCAGGAAGGGCTCAGCCCTCTACCGGCTCCACATAGAACATTTCGTTGGTTCGGCGGAAGCCGTTGCTCTCGTATAGCGGCTTGCCGGCATCGGTTGAATGAAGCGCCACGACACGAATTTTTAGCTTGCGGGCCTCAGCCAGTGCTTGATCGATCAAGTGACTGGCCAACTTCTTGCGGCGATGCTCCGGCTCCACGTAAACATTCAACAAGTAGCCGCGCTTATCCTGTCGAGGATCAAGCGGATGCGGTGGCCAGTCGAGGACGATCAAGCCTGCGCCGGCAATGACCTTGCCGCCTTCCGTAGTCAGCCAGCCGAGATACCTTCCATCCGCCAACCGGGCTTCCACCCAGGGTTTAAAGTGCTCCGCCATCACATCAAGAATTCTGTTGTCCTGGCGCCCGGCGTCCACAAACATACGCCGCCTGTGGTGGGTGATGATAGCCGCGTCCGCGGGCGTCGCTACTCTTATCTGGTACATGCCCGCAGTATAGCTATGTAACTGCTTGATTGCTCAATAGCGATTCGACCGTAGGTGTAAACCGGTGAAGATGATTCACACCGGGCTTACCATAGCCGCAACGATGAAGCCGCCCACTCTGCGCAACCGACTCTTTCATCCCGGCCAGCGGATAGCCGTCGCGGTTTCCGGGGGCGCCGACTCTGTGGCTCTGCTCCGCAGGCTGCTCGAGGAACGCCACCAGTTGGGCGTCGTGCTGTCCGTCGCCCACGTTCATCACGGTATTCGTGGAGCCGCCGCTGAGGAAGACGCAGCATTTGTGGGCAGCTTGGCCGAAACCCATGGCCTGCCGTTCCATCTGCATCGGGGGGATGCACTCGCCGCCGCCGCAATCCTCCACGAAACCCTGGAGGAGGCCGCCCGCAACCTTCGCTATTCGTTTTTCCGGGAGTTGATCGCGGCGGGCAGCGCTGACGCCGTCGCCACTGCCCACACCCTCGACGATCAGGCGGAGACGGTGCTGCACAAACTGCTGCGTGGAGCCTGGACGGAGGGGTTAAGTGGTATCCATCCCGTGCTTCCCCAGGAGTCCGGGAGCATCCTGCGGCCCTTCCTTGAGAACAGCCGCGACACCATCGAGGCCTGGCTGCGCGAGATTCAGCAGCCATGGCGCGAAGACGCCAGCAACCAGGACATGGCGCACACCCGCAACCGCATCCGCTGGCAGTTGCTGCCCTTGCTGCGCACCTTTAATCCGCAGATTGCTGCCCAACTAGCGCGCTTAGCGTCCATTTCTGCCGACGAGGAGGCCTACTGGCAGAGCGAGTTAAGCCGCCTTCTGCCTCAGTTGTTGCTGCCTGGCCGGCCCACCCGGGGCGGCGGCCGTTCGGCCAGTACCCATCCCGAGGAGGAAACCGTGGCCATCGAACAGGCCCGCCTGCGCGAGCTGCATCCAGCCGTCGCCCGCCGGGTGGTGCGTGCCGCAGCCCGGCGCCTTGGAGCCAGGCTCAGCTTTGAGCAAACGGAACAGCTACTGGCCATGGGCGACTCCCGCCCCGGCAAATTTGAGCTCCCCGGTGGCATCACGGGGGAGCGCAGCCTGCGCGAAATCCGTCTGACCCGCAGTTCGGTTCCCCCGGTTCCCGGGCCGGCCTATTCTTTCCCCATCCCAGGCGAGGTTCGCGCCCCCGAATATGGCGTCTGTTTGCGGGGCGAGCGCGCTCAGGACGGTTTGGCCGGCACTGCCGCCGTCTTGCGGCCCTGGAAAGCCGGAGACCGGGTAACCCTGCCCCACAGCCGGGGGCCCAAAAAGATTGCCCAGGTACTGGACCGCCTCCACGTAGTGGGCGAGGCGCGAAAAAACTGGCCGGTGGTCGAGTGGGAAGGAAGGATTGTCTGGATGCGTGGGGTCGAAGTGGAGGCGCCAGAATTGATCATTACCGCCCATTTCCTGGCCTAGCCACGGGGAAGCGGAGGTAACTTGATGGTCAGTACCCTCCGCGTATAACTTCAGACACGCTTTCCCACGCTTTCGGAGACGTTTCCGGCTTGCGCGGAGTAGAATAAATTTGGCGCAAAGAGTGAGGGTGGGCGCATACGGCTATTGCCGTAACCAAATCCACCAGTCTTCGAATCCGCGGCAGATTGCCGCCGTCTAATAGATGTCAAAGGCTGCAAGAACGTTCCCGGTGTAGCGATCGGCTCCGCCCTGAATGGTCCCTTTCTCTTTATAGAGGCGCAGTAGAAAAGAGGGTTTTTCGTGAATTCAACGGTCAAGACAATTATTTTCTGGGTATTCATCCTGGCTTGCCTGGTTCTCCTTTGGCAGATCGTCCAAAAAAGCACGGGCATGAGTCATGACCGCGAGATCTCCTTTTCTCAATTCATGCAGGACGGCCAGCAGGGCAAGATCAGCGATGTGACCGTGATCAACAGTGAAGTCCACGGCCACTATGCCAGCGACAGAGAAGCGTTCCACACCACCGTGCCTTCCAATTACCCTGACATGTTCAAGATCCTTCAAGACAACCATGTCAGCATTACGGTGAAGGACACGCAGGGCAATTCCTGGCTACCGATTCTTCTTAACTTCGCTCCCATCATCGTGATCGCGGCGCTATGGTTCTTCATGCTGCGCCAGATGCAGAGCGGCGGGAATAAGGCTTTGTCGTTCGGCAAGAGCCGTGCCCGTCTGCTTTCCATGCAGCAAAAGAAGATTACCTTCAAGGACGTGGCCGGTGTGGACGAGGCCAAGGAAGAGCTGAAGGAGATTATCGAGTTTTTGCGCGAAGCCCAGAAGTTCCAGAAGTTGGGCGGCCGCATCCCCAAGGGCGTGCTTCTGGTAGGACCTCCGGGCACCGGTAAGACCCTGTTGGCCCGGGCTGTTGCTGGTGAGGCCAACGTACCCTTCTTCTCCATTTCCGGTTCCGACTTTGTGGAGATGTTTGTCGGCGTGGGCGCAAGCCGTGTGCGCGACCTCTTCGAGCAAGGGAAGAAGAACGCGCCCTGCATCATTTTCATCGACGAAATCGACGCTGTCGGACGTCACCGTGGCGCTGGTCTCGGTGGCGGGCACGATGAGCGCGAGCAGACACTGAATCAGTTGCTGGTGGAAATGGACGGCTTTGAGTCCAATGACGGTGTCATTTTGATCGCCGCCACCAACCGCCCCGATGTGCTGGATCCCGCGTTGTTGCGTCCCGGCCGTTTTGACCGCCGTGTCGTGGTGGGTAGGCCGGACGTGCGCGGGCGCGAAGAAGTGCTCCGCGTGCACGCCAAGAAAGTTCCTTTGGCGGAAGATGTCGACCTTCGCATCCTGGCTCGCGGTACCCCCGGGTTCTCCGGCGCCGACTTGGCCAACATGGTGAATGAGGCCGCGCTCAATGCAGCCCGCGCCAACCGCAAGGCAGTGCATCAGTTTGATTTTGAACTGGCCAAGGATAAGGTAATGATGGGTGCCGAGCGCAAGTCTATGCTCCTCTCGGAGGATGACAAACGCGATACGGCTTACCACGAAGCAGGCCACGTTCTGGTGGCAGCCATGCGTGATCATGCTGACCCTCTGCACAAGGTCACCATCATTCCGCGCGGCATGGCCTTGGGCGTGACCATGCAGTTGCCCGAAGAAGACAAGCACACCGTCACCAAGGACTACCTCGAAACCCAGCTCGCCATCCTCATGGGCGGCCGTTGTGCCGAGGAGATCTTTATGAATCGCAAGACTACCGGCGCCGGCAATGACATCGAGCGGGCGACGGATCTGGCGCGCAAGATGGTTTGCGAGTATGGCATGAGCCGCATGGGTCCTTTGACGTTCGGTAAGAAGGAAGAGCAGATCTTCCTCGGCCGCGAGATCGCCCAGCACCGCGACTTCTCCGAGGAGACGGCGCGTCAAATCGATGCTGAAGTGCGGAGCCTGGTAGACGAGGCTTACAAGTCCGCCTACTCCATCCTCGGCGACCACAAGGACACGATGCACCGCATGGCGCAAGCCCTGCTGGATCGTGAGACTCTGGATGCGAACGACATTCGCATGATCATCGAAGGCAAGGAGCTACCTCCCCTGCCCCCGCTGGGACCGCCGCCGGGCAATACTACCGGCGATGTGCAGCACGTGATCAAGCCAGAGCCTGGCCGCGCACCCGGCTTCGGCGGCGAAAGCCAGCCCTCACCCGCCTAGCCCAATCAGCATCCACTAAGAAGGCCCCATTTCTTCGCAAATGGGGCTTTCGCATTTTCTGCCGTCAAGCCAAGGTGCGGTCCTACCTGCGTGGGAAACCTGCCGCTTCAGTATCGAGTCCCGAAGGGACGTTCTGGTAGTCACCGCTCTGATGCTTTGTATCAGGGCACGACTTTAGTCGGGCCGTAAAGGATGAAAAGAGATCTGGGCTTTAGCCCCTGGCGCTTTTTTCGCGCGACCAGAAGAGTCCACTCCCCGGATGCGACAATAGGCACAGCATGCGCGGTTCCTTGGTTCTGCTGGTTGCTCTTGCTTTGCCTGGCCTCTCCGGTTGTGGATACCACACGCTCGGATCCGCCGCTCATCTGCCGGACACGGTCCATACGCTCGCCGTCCCCATCTTCAAGAACAAGACGCAGTTCTATCACACGGAGGTTGCCTTGACCCAGGCGGTCGTGCGGGAGTTTACCGATCGTACTCGCCTCACCGTCGTGCCCGACGCAGGCGATGGCACAGACGCCACAGTCGATGGGACCATCATCTCCGAATCGGTGCAGCCGTTGACCTATCGCACCGAGACCACGGATGTCCAGACCGGGCAGACGACCAGCGTTACCTCCAGTTTCCTGATAACCATTAACGTGAACGTACTGGTGACCGACCGCGACCATCGCGTTCTCTACCAGCACAATAACTATGTATTTCACGAGCAGTTCGAAACCACTACGGATCTGGCCAGCTTTATCGAAGAAGATTCTCCTGCTGTGCAACGGCTCTCGCGGGACTTTGCCCAAGCTCTGGTGAGCGATATTCTGGAATCCTTCTAGAGCATTTTTGCTAATGGTCTAGACAAGGAAACCGAACCCCACGCGGCCATTCCGCCAAAGAATGGCCGCACATAACTAATCCCACCGGGACCACAGTATTAGCAAAAATCTCGTTAAAGGGGGAGAACATGCCTACGGATGACGCCAGCAAGCTCCGCAGCTTCTCCTCCGCCGATCGCTTCGTGGCCGAAGTGAAGGCCGCTGCCTCCTCACGAGCGCCGTTGCGCGCGGGATACGTCTTCGCCGGCGACGAGGTCTTCCTCTACGAACGCTGTCGCCGCGCCCTCGTGGACTCGCTCATCGACCCCACGCTGCGCGAATTTTCGCTCAGCGATCTCGATCTGGCCGAGGCCAGCATTTTTCATGTACTCGACCTCGCCCGCACGCCTTCTCTGATGGCGCCTTTTCAGGTCATCTTTGTCAGGAACCTGAAAAACCTCTACACCCGTGGTGCGAAGAAGGAAGAATTTGCGGCGCTCAAAGACTACTTTCGCTCGCCCAATCCCCAGGCGGTGCTTATCTTTGTCGCCGACCACCTGCGTCTTCCCGCCGACCTGAGACGAATGGACCTGCAGGACAAAGACCGCTATGAGCGCATCCGCGAGACGCTGGGCGATGATTGTGGTTTAGTCGAGCTGGCCCGGGTGGACGAAGCGGACGCGGTGCGTTGGCTGATCGCAACCGCGGATAGCCGGGGGATGAAGTTCGATGCCGACGCCGCACGCGAGCTTGCCGATGCCCTGGGCGCGGATATGATGCTCATTGCCGGCGAGCTGGAGAAGCTGATGCTGTACGCTTTTGATCGCAAGCGCATTACCCTGGGTGACGTGGAGACCATGGTGCTGGCGGCCAAGCAGCGCTCACTCTACGAGCTGACGGATGCCATCACGGCGCGGGACAAGCCACGGGCCCTTGCCTTGCTGCATGGCCTGCTGAATGCCTCCGACGGCGGTGAGGACTCCGCCATCGGGCATCTCTACATGCTGGCGCGCACCTTTCGCCAGATGGTCGTCATCCTGGAGAAAAACGTGCGCGACTCGCGCGCCATCTGGCAGGCGCTGTGGCAGGGTTTCCGCATGCCTCCTTTCGCTGCCGAGGACCTCATTCGCCAGGCCCGCCGCTACGGCTCCCGGCGGGACCTCACACAGATGCTTCGCCTGATTGCCCACGCCGATCTTGAATTGCGCTCCTCCCCGCCAGATAAGCGCCTGGTACTGGAGCGGCTGGTGATGGAGCTAGCCAGCGAACCTCGTCCCCGGCCTTCTGCCTTAGCCGGACCTCAATACGGCCAATACGTGATGGACCTTTGATCGCAAAGGTTTTCCTGACTGCTTCAAAGCGTAATTGCAGGGATCCAAACAGCTAGCCGGATATCTTCTACACTCAAAGCAAGCGTGCAACAATCGCCGCCTCAACGCGCTCCTTTCGATCAGCGCCGCGCGGATAGATTCCTCAGGAACACCAGGATGATGTCGAAGCATCTTTTTCCGCCCGCCACGATCATGCTGGTGTTGTGGCTGGGTTGCGCGCCGATCGCTGGGTCATCCCATCCCAACCCACCGCCTGCCAGTCCCGAGGAACGCATTCCGGTTGAACCCTTGGGGTATCGGCCGCCAGGGCCGCTCTACATGCTGTCCGGGAGGGCCTTCCGCTCACTGGACTTTATCGATGCCCACCACCTGCTG
>Ga0302326_10002447_pt1 | contig 45311 bp, 40 predicted proteins | sample Palsa_T0_3_FD_202264 | JGI IMG/M metagenome (GOLD analysis project Ga0302326, IMG submission 202264) | Peat permafrost microbial communities from Stordalen Mire near Abisko, Sweden - Palsa_T0_3 | ecosystem: Environmental > Terrestrial > Soil > Palsa > Peat permafrost | place: Sweden: Abisko... | reverse complement strand
GGCCGTCGAAAAGATCGGCCAGCGTTACCTTGGCCCTGGTTCCATCACTCTTCGTTGAATCAAATTCATACCGCTTCTCTACCTTTTCCCAGGGCAGAGTCCGGCGCTGGCGGCTCAATTCATCGCGCAGACGGGTAAACTCTTTCTCTTTGGTTAGAAACTCGCTGCGGGCAGTAAGCCACTCGGAGTGCGAAACGACGTTTGGATGTCCTACTTCAATCGTGCTGCTAGCCATGGTGATCCTCCTTGGGTTGGATTTGGGATTGGGTTTGGTCTGGAAGATGGTTGACAGCGTTCTTTACGCCAAATTTCCTGATCACGATTGCCGCGAGTCCGCCTGTCGAGGCGACGCTGCCGGCAATCAGCATTGCGGTTGCTAAACACGCGGGACACATAGGCTCCTCCTCGCGACTCGTTGATCGCGATACCGCCGCTATACAGTCTGATGTCAACCAGCCTCGGCTTGCCGCCTAACGCGCTCATGCATTGAGGTCCAACCTTGGTTCATTCCAGCTTTGTGTTCGTCTGAAATGAAGCCGAGCGCGGTGTGGCGGAAGGCGATCAAGGTTCCACCATCGACTTCGCTCAGCCGATACTGCACGTTCGAAACAAACGGGAAAGATGCGAATAATGGACCAGCGAATTCAAGCAGCGTAGGCCGCTTGATGGCCTGGACATGCGCCCAGAAATGCCCATTGCCGTCGCCCAGGTCGCGGTACCACCTGCCACCGGGCCATGGTTCGATCTTCATGCTGAGCGTCTTGCCGTCAGCTGTCTCGTTGCCGGGCCCGAGTTGCTCGAGCAGCGCGGCAAAGGTTGCATCCATGGGCGCCTGGACATGGATTTCCTGGTTAATTGTGAGAGTTAGATTTTCGAGAGTCTGGTCGGTGGCAATCATGATTTCTCCTTAAGATTCGGGTCAATATCCGGATGGACGGAATTCAAATCTGGCGAGCCTTGACGGACCATCGCTTCCGCGCGTTCCTTCACTCGATTCAACTGGTGCTGCCAGTAGCGCTCGAAGGTTGCAGCCCACTCGTGAAGAGGGCGTATAGCTTCGGCGTTGGTCTGGTACAGCTTTTGGCGGCCATTGCAGCGCATCCGAACGAGTCCGACGTCGTGCAACACGCGTAGGTGCTTGGAGATGGAAGGCTGCGGAAGGCCGAGAGCCGCCACGATCGCTCCCACGGGCCGCTCAGCTCCGGCGAGATAGCTCAAAATCTCACGCCTGCGTGGCTCAGCAACCGCGTTGAAAGCATCCGAAGTGGTGCTCGCTCTTGGCATGACGAGACATTACATTCCCATATAAGAATATGTCAAGCATATTTTTGCATTTTTTATCGAGGACGATTGAATGCCGGCGAGCCATTTGTCCAGAGAGTCGTCGAGCGCCCGAGCCGGACTGATGCGTCTTAACGCCCTTACGCATATAGAAGGACTTGCGCCATTTGGGGCGTTTCCATTGGGGTTCTTCTCGCTTGGGTCAATCCTCTAAATGGCGCGTGAAGACTGTTATAGTGGATAAGGCAACCAAATCAGGACCCGTCATTGCCGTGCTGCACGCCTTCTGCAAATCTTCAGCCAAATCGGACAAACCTAAACCGAATCGCTGAATTCAAAAGAAGACAGCACGCCTTGGTGTGAAGCGATTGAATCCACTCCTGGGAGACGCGATGCAAGCGACTCTTGCGCTCGAAGACGGGCGCATTTTTGCAGGCGAAGGGTACGGCGCGCCGGGTGAAGCCCTGGGCGAAGTGGTCTTTAATACATCCTTAACTGGCTATCAGGAAATCGCGACTGACCCTTCTTATGCAGGTCAGATTGTGGTGCTTACCAATCCACAAATTGGAAACTACGGAACCAATCAGGCCGATAATGAGGCTGCCAAGCCTTATATCGAGGGCCTGATCGTGCGAGAGTTCTCGCCAGTGAGTTCCAATTGGCGCTCGGAGCAGGTGACCGACGAGTACATGGAGCGCTTCAAGGTTCCGGTGCTGGCCGAGATCGACACGCGCGCGCTGGTGCGGCATCTGCGTACGCACGGCGTGATGCGCGGCGTCATTTCCACTGCTGAGACGAATCCAGAGAAGCTGGTCGCCAAGGCGCGTTCGATCGCCAAGATGGATGGGACAGATCTGGCTCGCGTGGTCTCGACGAAGACGGCCTTTGAGTTTGACGATGCCGACAGCCGGAATCAGACGGACGACGCGTTGCTCGCCGACCCAAACATGCAGGAAACAGGAAAGCCGCTCCTTCATGTGGTGGCTTACGATTTTGGAATTAAGCTGAACATTCTGCGCATGTTGACACGCGAGGGCTGCCGGGTGACGGTTGTGCCAGCGGAGACGCGCGGGGATGAAGTGCTGGCTCTCAAGCCTGATGGAGTGTTTCTGTCAAATGGCCCCGGCGATCCTGAGCCTGTCGACTATGCTGTGAAGGCTATTCAGGAAATGATGGGCCGCACGCCGATCTTTGGAATTTGCCTCGGCCATCAGCTCACCGGCCTCGCTCTCGGCGGCAAGACGTACAAGCTCAAGTTTGGCCACCACGGTGGCAATCATCCTGTCAAGAACATGACCAACGGCAAGGTTGAGATTACCGCGCACAACCACAACTTCGCAGTCGATCCTGAGTCGATCAACGCGAATGAGGTAGAGCTGACGCATGTGGACCTGAATGACAATACGCTGGAAGGCTTGCGCCACAAGACGCTGCCGCTTTTCAGCGTGCAGTATCATCCTGAGGCTGCTCCTGGGCCGCATGATTCGCACTACTTGTTCCGCGATTTCCGCAACATGATGGATGAGTGGAAGGGATGAAGCATTTTTATTGCTTTTGGCTTTGAAAGGGCGCGGCTTTAGCCGCGCCGTTTAGCGTGAAGTGATTGGAACCAGATATACGGGATGAGCCCGCACCCTTTATCCAAACAAAACAGCAGGCTTGAAGTTAGGAAACAGAAGAAGAATGCCACGCAGAAATGACATACAGAAGATTTTGGTGATCGGCTCAGGGCCGATTGTGATTGGGCAGTCAGCCGAATTCGACTACTCCGGCACGCAGGCTTGCAAGGCGCTCAAGGCCGACGGCTATGAGGTGGTGCTGGTGAACTCCAACCCGGCATCCATCATGACCGATCCGGAGTTTTCTGACCGCACGTACATTGAGCCGCTGACGCTCTCGTATGTGGAGGAGATCATTCGCGTGGAGTCGGCGATGCTTGGCCCCGGCTCAGGCAAATTCGCGCTACTGCCTACAGTTGGCGGGCAGACGGCGCTCAATCTTGCCGTCGATCTATCGGACGCCGGCATTCTCGACAAGTATGGCGTCGAGATGATCGGAGCCAAGCTCGAAGCCATCAAGAAGGCTGAAGACCGGCTGCTCTTCAAAGACGCAATGGTGCGCATCGGCCTCGAAGTTTCGAAGTCCGTGCTGGTCAATAACCTTCGCGATGGCATGGAGTTTGCGCAGAAGATCGGCTTTCCGATTCTGATTCGGCCAAGCTTCACCCTCGGCGGTTCCGGCGGCGGCATCGCTTATAACCGCGAAGAGTTGATGGAGATTCTGTCCAATGGCCTGAATCTTTCGCCAGTGCATGAGTGCCTGATTGAAGAGTCTGTGCTGGGTTGGAAGGAATACGAGTTGGAGGTGATGCGCGACCTGGCAGACAACGTCATCATCATCTGCTCCATCGAAAACTTTGACCCAATGGGCGTGCACACAGGCGACTCGATAACAGTCGCGCCCGCACAGACGCTGACCGATCGCGAATACCAGAAGATGCGTGACGCCGCGATTGCCGTGATGCGCGAAATTGGAGTCGAAACTGGCGGATCGAATGTGCAGTTTGCCGTGAATCCGGCCAACGGGCGCATGACCGTGATCGAGATGAATCCGCGTGTTTCGCGGTCCTCGGCGCTGGCGTCGAAGGCTACGGGATTTCCGATTGCGAAGATTGCCGCCAAGCTGGCTGTGGGATACACGCTCGATGAGATCCCCAACGACATCACGCGAATGACCCCGGCCTGCTTTGAGCCGACTATCGATTATGTGGTCACCAAGATTCCCAAGTGGCAGTTCGAGAAGTTTCCCGGATCGGACGATACGCTGGGGCCGCAGATGAAGTCTGTTGGCGAAGTGATGGCGATTGGACGCACCTTCAAAGAGTCCCTGATGAAGGCGCTGCGGTCGCTGGAAACCGGCAAGAAGACCGGCAGCGAAGAGTTGGAACCGCGCCGTCTTACCCAGCGACTCGTTACTCCGCAGCCGGAGCGGCTGAACTACATCCGATTTGCCTTTGAGCGCGGGCTGAGCGTGCGCGAAGTGGCTCGCTACACCGGCATGGACCCCTGGTTCCTGTACCAGATTCGCGAAATCTGCGAGGCGCAAAGACAGGCGGGAACGCTCACACCTGAAACCGTTTCTCCTGCAGAATTGCGCAAATTCAAGCGCATCGGCCTGAGCGATGAGCGGCTTGCGAATGAATGGAATCTGCCTGGACACGAAGGCATTCAGCAGGTAAGGGAACTGCGCTATGCGCATGGCATTCGGCCGATCTTCAAGCTGGTGGACACCTGCGCCGCTGAGTTTGAATCGCATACGCCTTACTTCTACTCGTCTTACGACGAAGAGGATGAAGCTCCTCCGACGGACAAGCGCAAGATCATCATCCTGGGCAGCGGACCCAACCGAATCGGGCAGGGAATCGAGTTCGATTACTGCTGCTGCCATGCGGCTTTCGCGCTCAAGGAAGACGGCTACGAGACGATCATGGTCAACTGCAATCCGGAGACGGTTTCGACGGATTACGACACTTCGGACCGCCTCTATTTTGAGCCGTTGACGCTTGAGGATGTGCTGGCGATCTACGAGCATGAAGCCAAATCCGGCGCGGAGATTGGCATGATCGTGCAGTTCGGCGGCCAGACTCCGCTCAACCTTGCCCAGCGTTTGCGCAAAGCAGGCGTGCCCATCATCGGAACGTCGCCTGAATCGATCGATCTGGCTGAAGACCGCAAGCGGTTCGGCAAGCTGCTCGAAGAGCTGGAAATTCCGCAGCCCAGCGGCGGCACCGCTACGTCCGTCGAAGAAGCGCTGGCTGTTGGCGAGCGCATTGGGTATCCAGTGCTGGTGCGGCCCTCATACGTGCTCGGCGGCCGCGCAATGGTGATTGCGTATGACGCGCAGGAAGTGGCGCGTTACATGACGACGGCAGTTGAATATTCATCCGACCGCCCCGTGCTTGTGGATCACTTCCTTGAATCCGCCGTCGAAGTCGATGTGGACGCGCTGTGCGACTCGGAAGACGTGGTAATCGCGGCCATCATGCAGCACATCGAGGAAGCGGGCATTCACTCCGGCGACTCGTCGTGCGTGCTGCCCTCAGTTTCGATCCGCGCGGAGACACTGGCGACCATCCGCGCCTACACGCGCAAGCTGGCTTTGGCGCTCAAGGTCGTCGGCCTGGTCAACCTGCAGTTCGCCATTCAGCGTGACGCGGACGACAACGATCAGGTCTTTGTGATTGAGGTGAATCCACGTGCGTCGCGCACTGTGCCCTACGTTTCGAAGGCGACGGGCATTCCGCTGGCCAAGATTGCTTCGCGCCTGATGACTGGACGCAAACTGCGCGAATTTTTGCCGGCGCAGATTGAGAGCGGCAAGGATCTCGATCCTGGTCCGTACTTCTACGTCAAATCGCCGGTCTTTCCGTGGAACAAATTCCCAGGCGCGGATACAGTGCTGAGCCCTGAAATGAAGTCCACCGGAGAAGTGATGGGTGTTGCCGACAACTTCGGCGAGGCATTTGCCAAGGCGCAGCTTTCAGCCGGACAGGTCCTTCCGTCGGAGGGCACAGTCTTCTTCAGCGTCAACGATCACGACAAGGTTGCTGCGACTGCACTGGCCAAACGCTATGTCGAATTAGGCTTCCATCTTGTGGCAACCGAGGGCACCGCAAATGTGCTGGAGCAGGCGGGGATGATTGTGGAGCGCGTTTTCAAAGTCAAAGAAGGCCGGCCGAACGTCGTCGATCTGATCAAGGGCGACCGCATTCAGCTCATCGTCAACACGCCGCGTGGACAGGACACCTTTTTCGATGAGAAAGCTATACGTCGCGCCGCTGTGCTCGCACGCATTCCGACCATTACCACGATTGCGGCAGCGCAAGCTGCAGCGGAAGGCATCGCCGCAATGCAGCGCCGCGAGACGTCCGTGATCTCGCTGCAGGAGTTGCACCCGGTGGCTGGCGTGACAGCCCAGTCTTAATTGCCAGCCCTAAACGGGTTGCTCCTTCGCCTGCGTGAGCTTGCCTTCTCTCAGATAAAGGAAAAGCGGCAGCGCGAGGGAAACTCCTACCGTGAGAACGGCGACAAGCGGCAGCCATCGCGCGGCTCCAGTGATGTGGGCCTTTTCATTGCGCACAAAAATCATCAGCGCGACGGCGGACACGACTACATCCATACCGAAAAAGCGGCTGATGCGACTGGCAAAAAGCTGGTGGAAGAAGAGCGGGAAGTTCATGCCATTTGTTGCCAACGATGGGAGAAATTGCCAATAGGGCAGGACCACACCCACGACGCAAAGAATCATGTAGACGGTCTTGGGCTTCATAGTATGTCTCCTCCGGCGATGCGGGATAAAGACAAAACGAGTTCAAAGCGTGGTTCGTTCCTGACTCAGGGATGTTTTTCGGCGAATGCGCAAACCTGTTCTTATTTCCTACGCTTCAGGGCGAACCGGGAACCGATCCCGTAGCCGATAAAAGCCACTGCGGGCCAGGTGCCGATGAAGCGTCCCTCATTGTCGATGAGTCCGCTGTCTTCGCTTGGGCTGAAGAATGTGAGATAAATCTTCTGTGACGCGTCACAGTGGTAGCACTGGTTCGGCCCGGTCGGCATGTCCAGAATCCACAGGCAGATGATCAGAAACCAGATCAGTCCAATCAGCCATATGTAAGGCGCCATGTCGTTCTGCTTGATGCGGGTGAAGATATTGCCCACGAGAAATGGAATCGCGAACGAGAGCGCCAAAGTCACCATGACGGGGATGCTCTCGGGCTTCATCAAGGTAATGATGAGCATCATCGTTGCCCAGGTTCCGGCGGACAGAAGCACATGAATGAGCACCCAAAGCGCCTGTTCGGCGAGGGAGGTTACTTTTTCTTCTTCCTCCAGGATTTCTACTTCCTCGGCATCCGTTGTCATGCGCTCGCTCTGGCCTCATTCGCGATCAAGTGAATCAAGTGTACGCGAACTCAAGATGGCCGGTGAATGCGAATCCTGGCCAGATCAGCAGATGCCAGTGCCCACTTTGATCCCACTTTGATGCTGCCCGCGCGACGCCGCTATGCCATGCACGCAAGCATTAGAATGAGAATTATGTTGCTAGAAGGCATTTTTGCACCCATCACCACGCCGTTTTATTCGGACGAGCGGATCTACTTCAAGAAGCTGGAGTTCAACGTCTCGCGCCTCTCGCTGACAGCTCTCGCGGGCCTGGTCGTGCTGGGCTCAACGGGCGAAGCCGTGGCACTGGATGACGCTGAAACCAAAGAGGTTTTGCGCGTTGCGGCTGAATCCACCGCGGACGAGAAGGTACTGATCGCCGGCATCGGCCGCGAGAGCGTAAAGGCGACCGTAGAACTCGCAGAATTTGCCGCGGCTGCGGGATACGATGCGGTGCTGGTGCGCAATCCTTGCTATTACCGCCCTCAACTTACGGCTGATGCGCTGCTGCACTACTTCCGTTCGGTGGCTGACCGCTCGCCGCTCCCAGTGATTCTCTACTCGATCCCGAAGTTCACGCAGGCGGAAATCCCGATCGAAGTGATCGCTGAACTGGCCCAGCACCCCAACATCTGGGGTCTCAAGGAGTCGAGCGGCAAGGTCGAGCGCATCCGCGATGTGGTGCAGGCCACTCGGCTCGCTCCCCGTCGGACTGTCACAGTGACGCCGATTTTTGAGGCTGTTACCGGACGCATGTTGGCGGCGAAACCAGCTGTCGCGGGCAACTTCATCTCCGCTGAGGGACTCGCCGCCGGGGGAGACGGCGGCGTAGCACTGGCCGTGGCTCCGCCGCAGCCGGCTCGCAAGACGCGCACCCGCGAAGTCGGCTTCCAGGTGCTTACCGGCTCGGCTGCCACGCTCAAGGAATCGCTCGACGCCGGCGCGAGTGGTGCCATTCTGGCCTTCGCGACTCCTGCTCCGCAAGCCTGCCAGGAGATTTATACCGCCTGGAAGGAGCACGACGACAAGTTGGCGATCGACAAGCAACAGCGCATCGCGGACGCCAGCAACGTCATCACCGGCAAGCTAGGTGTTCCCGGAATCAAGTACGCCTGCGACTTCAACGGCTACTATGGCGGCAAGGCCCGTTCACCGCTGTTGCCGGTGAGCGCCGAGACACGAGCGGAGATCGAGCGGCTGCTGGCCCAAATCCGTAATTGAAAGCGCTGCAAACGGCCCGAATAAATTGCGTTTCTGTGCGTTCTTTATTGATTCCCTATATAAGTTTTTCGACTCCCAGACTAATTTGGACCACATATTGATACCGATTCATGAATTAACGCTTTCTTGCACCTTCTATCCGATTGAGCAGTAACCACTTGGGTCCGGCTTGATACATATCTTTTGCTAAGTGGCTATAATAGTTAGCTGAGAGAAAGAGTAGTCTTTCTGGAATTTCAATTGAAGGGAATCCCGCCACATGGCGATTGGAGACCTTGCTCTGGGTCAAGAGCAGAGCACAACAGCGGTACAAGACGCAGAAAAACGCGTCGTAAATGACTTCAGCATTCAGGTCGCAACGGTCAACGGGTCCGGTTCGCAATCGGCCAATAGCGTTCTGCTGAAGAGCATTTTTGGAATGGGAGTTCCGGTCTCCGGAAAAAACCTGTTCCCCTCAAACATTGCCGGACTGCCTACCTGGTACACAATTCGCGCCAGCAAAGACGGGTATGTCGCCCGCCGCAAGTACATCGATCTGCTGGTGGCGATGAACCCGGAGACGGCACGTGAAGATATTCTTGCCTTGCCCAGCCATGGCGTCGCAATCTACGACGAAAGCCTGAATCTGAAGCAGTATCGCGATGATGTGGTCTGTTACCCGGTTCCCTTCGACAAGATTACCGCTGCGGTGTGTCCAGAGGCCAAGCTGCGCAAGCTGGTCCGCAACATGGTCTATGTGGGTGTCGTTGCTCAGCTGCTTGAAATCGACATGGACTGCGTCGAAGCGGCGCTGAAGAAGCAGTTCGCCAAGAAGCAGAAGGCTCTGGATCTGAACTTTGGCGCGGTCAAGGCCGGTGCTGCATACTTCGTTGAAAAGCTGACCAAACAGGATCCGTTCTTCATTGAGCGGATGGACGCGACCGCAGGCAAGATCGTCATAGACGGAAACTCTGCTGCTGGCTTGGGAGCCGTTTTTGCCGGAGTGACGGTGGTTGCGTGGTATCCGATTACGCCCTCGACCTCTGTTGTCGAAGCCACCATTGAGTACCTCAAGAAGTTCCGCGTAACCGAAGATGGAAAGGCGACTTTTGCCGTAGTCCAGGCCGAGGATGAGCTGGCCGCTATCGGCATGGTGCTTGGCGCGGGCTGGTCTGGAGCGCGATCCATGACCGCGACCTCCGGCCCTGGCATCTCGCTCATGGCGGAGTTCTCGGGCCTCGGTTACTTCGCCGAAATTCCTGGCGTCATCTTCGATGTGCAGCGCACTGGCCCTTCGACGGGCATGCCGACGCGTACCTCGCAAGCCGATCTGCTCTCAACCGTCTTTCTTTCACATGGCGATACCAAGCATGTCGTTCTATTGCCTGGTTCTGTGAAGGAGTGCTTCGAGTTTGGCTATAAGGCCTTTGATCTGGCCGAGCGTCTGCAAACCCCGGTCTTCGTGCTTTCGGACCTCGATCTGGGCATGAACAACTGGATGTCTGAACCCTTTGTCTATCCTGAAAAGCCTCTGGATCGCGGCAAGGTGCTCAGCGCCGACGACCTGAACCGGCTGGGCGGCTTTGCGCGCTACGAAGATGTGGACGGCGACGCCATCGGTTATCGCACTTTGCCCGGCACGGATCATCCCAAGGCCGCATACTTCACGCGCGGTTCGGGACACAATTCCAAGTCCGGCTACACCGAGCGTCCCGAGGATTATGTCGAGCTCATGGAACGGTTGTCGCGCAAGTTTGAGACAGCACGGCATCTGGTTCCTGCTCCGGTGTTTGAGCGCAACGGCGCCTCAAAGATTGGCATCATCGCCTATGGCACCTCGCACTACGCGATCACCGAGTCGCTGGATGAGTTGAAGAAGGCCTATGACGTCGATGTCGATTACTTGCGCGTACGCGCTTATCCATTCAGCGATGAAGTGGCTGAATTTGTCGCGGCCCACGACCGCATCTACGTGGTTGAACAGGATCGCGACGCGCAATTGGCCAGCCTGCTTAAGCTCGATCTTCCCGCCGATCAGATCGTCAAGCTGCGCAGCATTCTTCACTTCAACGGGCTGCCGATGGATGCGCAGTCGGTGACCGACGAATTGGTCACCAAGGAGGGCCTCTAGTTCATGGCAACAGCAACAGCAACACCCCCGATTACGCCGGGGCCCAAGGTGAACCGCATTGGATTGCCGGTGCTCGAATATCGCGGAGGCAAGACCACACTCTGCGCTGGCTGCGGCCACAACGCTATCTCCGAGCGCATCATTGATGCCATGTTTGAAATGGGCGTCCAACCCGAGCGCCTGATGAAACTCTCCGGCATTGGCTGCTCGTCGAAGAGCCCTGCTTACTTCCTGAGCCGCTCGCACAGCTTCAACAGCGTGCATGGACGCATGCCGTCGGTTTCGACTGGCGCGATTCTTGGCAACCACACCATGATGGCGTTGGGCGTCTCTGGCGATGGCGACACCGCTTCGATCGGCATGGGCCAGTTCGTGCATCTGCTGCGCCGCAACCTGCCCATGATCTACATCATCGAGGACAACGGCGTTTACGGATTGACCAAAGGTCAGTTCTCCGCGACGGCCGATCTGGGTTCGAAGCTGAAGACCGGCGTCATCAACGATCTGCCCCCCATCGATACCTGCTCTTTGGCGATCCAGTTGGGCGCTACGTTTGTCGGCCGTTCCTTCTCAGGCGACAAGAAGCAGTTGCTCACCATGCTCAAGGCAGCCATCGCTCACAAGGGCACTGTGATGCTCGACGTGATCAGTCCCTGCGTAACCTTCAACGATCATGAGGGCTCCACCAAGAGCTACAAGTTCATGCAGGAGCACGACGAGCCGATCAACGAGCTCGGCTTTGTGCCCAGTTTCGAGGACATCGAGGTCGAGTACGATCACGGCACCACGCTCGATGTGCGCATGCACGATGGCTCCAGCTTGCGCCTGCGCAAGATCCGCGAGGATTACGACCCGACGAACAGAATCGAAGCAGTGAAAACGCTGATGGAAGCGCACGAAAAGGGCGAAGTGCTTACCGGCGTCTTCTACGTGGATACCCAAAAGCCCACTTTCACCGACCTGCTCAATCTAGTCGACCAGCCGCTCAGTTCGCTGCCGGAGTCGGTCACCCGTCCCTCGAAGGATGTGTTGGACAAGGTCATGGCCAGCTTGCAGTAGGCTGGATTCAGTGCACCTGTACGAAGAAAGCTCCGCGATTCGCGGGGCTTTCTTCGTCAGCATCCGGAAGGGAACTCAGAAAAGTTGCCCTGATATAATCGCCTCAGCCGGAGTCATGCGCTCCGACACTCTAAGAGGCTTACAAAACTCGCACCAGGAGATAGAATGCCAGGTACTTCTGAACATGCTGAAGCCCCAGCATTGACAGTCGCAATCTGCATTGGAACTTATAACCAGTCGCAGTATCTTAAAGCCTCCATCGAATCTGCCCTTGCACAGACATACCCAATTCAGGAGTTATGGGTATCGGACGACGCCAGTACCGACGATACGCAGTCTGTTATGGAAGAGATGTGCCGTCTTTACCCGCATATCCGCTATTACAGGCAGCCGAAAAACCTGGCTTTACCGGGAAATTTAAGCTGGCTGCTGGCTCAACCCGCCACTGACTTGATTGTCCGGCTGGATTCCGACGACAGGCTTGAACCGGATTACGTAAAAGTTCTCGCGGAACTTATGCGCCAGCATCCACAGGCCGGCTTTGCCCATTGCGATGTTGGTGAGTTGGATAAGAATAATCAACGTCCGCGCATTCGTCGCCTCACCCGAAGCAAGGTCTATGAGAGCGGCGAAGAAGCGTTGCAGAGCAATGCCAGCGGCTATCGCACCGCGGCCAACTGCATCTTGTATCGAGCACAGGCTCTACGCGAAGTGAACTACTATATCCCCAATCTTGAATGGCGAACCTGCGAGGACTGGGATATGTGCCTGCGCATGGCCGCAAAGGGCTGGGGCAATGTATATGCAGCAAAGACGCTCTCCAACTATCGCGTCTGGGACGATGCGCAGGGAGTCAGGGCAGCCCGCAAGATGTCCGAAGTGATGACCAACATTGCCATCTACAAACACACGCTGATTCCGGAATATCAGAAGCGCGGCTGGAGTATCGCGCCGCTTCAGCGCAACATGCGCCTCAGGGCTGTCCGCTTTGCAGATGCGATCGATTCACCGCTCTTTACCGCGCAAGATCGCGTTCAGTACAAGGCTCTGCTTCACGAATTGAGCGAATCCAGGTCGCTGTCATTTGCTATTGCGCTTGCAGACCTTGGACTGAACCCGCTGGTCCGTTGGTGGGCGAGGACAAAATTGCTCGCCAAGGATGCGGTGAAAGTTATTCTGCGTACCCTGCGTCCGGCTCAACCCGTCGTCTCCTGAACCGGAGCAGTGGCAAGCCTACGGTTTTGGATTGATGCGCACTCCCAGGGCATTGAGCTTGCTGCGCGCCTGCAGAGCTTCAGGGGTCTGCGGATAGCGCTGAATAAGCGAGCGCAGTTCATGCACGCCCGATTCCCGCTGGCTCAACTGCAACAACGCCAGGCCCTTGCGCAACTGCGCCGCAGGCGCCTTGGGGCTGCCGCTGAAATTCTCAAGCACAGCGTTGTAGGCCTTGATCGCATCCTTGTACTTCTGCTGCTTGTAAGCAATCTCACCCAAATAAAACTGCGCGTTGCCTGCCAGGTCGTCGTTCGGATAGTACTGGAGTACATCGCCGAATTCCGAAGAGGCCAGATCATAGTGCGCGGCGTTATAGTCGCGGAGACCGCCTTGGTAAGTGTCCTGCAATGGCGGAGCCTGCGTTTGGGGTGCGGGCGCACCAGGCGCTGCCGGTAGATTCGTCGCGCCTGCCCCGTTTGCCCCATTTGTCCCATCGGGCAAAGGCTGTCCCGGTTGCGGCGTACTCGCGCCGCCGGCGGCCTGCGCCTGCACCGTTTGCATCTGCGACTGAATATCCTGCATCTGCTTGTCCAGCTTGGCAATGCGCGACTTCAGCTCATCCAGCGAGTCGTTGAGCGACTGCACCTGGCCCGAGACAGCATCCAGCTTGCCGTTGCTCGCTTCGCTCTGCGCATTCAGCTTCAGTTGCAGCGCGCTCACTGTGGCATTCATCTGGTTGATGTTATCCGTGCTCTGTTCCACCAGATGTTGCACGAGCCCAAAGCGCGAGTCCACGGTGGATTGCAGTCTCTGCACCATATCCAGAAGCTGCTGCACCTGGGTTTGCAGCTCGATGATCTCTTTGGAAGCCGCGTGCGCCGGAAGCGAAGCGAAGAGGACGACAGACAGCACCAGCGCAGGGAAGCGAAGGCGGACAAGACGCTGAATCTGGGTAGGGTGCATGGGGTTCTCGCAATCTTTTTCAGAAATGGATTGCGGCAGCGGGATGGGAAATCCAGCTGCCGCAGTTACAGTTGTGTACCGGTAATCATCAGCCGTTTATCACTCTTAGACTGAGCATAAGCGGTCAGTTATCTGCATGTCACCTGATAGTCTGACGCTCGATTACCTGTCGATCGTAAAGCCGGCGCGCCGATTCTGCTGCCAGCATTCTTCCGTAGATTCCGTGCAGAACGGCTTCTCCTTGCCATAGCTCACGACCCGCAAACGATCTGCTGCGATACCCGCCTGCACCAGCGCCTGTTTCACGGAGTTTGCGCGGCTCTGACCCAGCGTCAGGTTGTACTCGTTCGACCCCCGCTCATCGCAGTAGCCGCCGATCAGTACCTTGATACTGGAGTTCTGCGCCAGGTATGCGGCAGCTTTGGATAGGGACGCAGAAGCATCGCTGCGCACCTCATAGCTGTCGTAGTCGAAGAAGATGTCCTGCACGCTGGCGCGGAACTGCTCATCGGCGGTCATGTTCGACGCTGATGAATCCTGCGGCACAGCAACTGCCATCTGGGCCGCATTCACGGTCACCCGTGCCGTAGCGTCGGCTGAGCCGCCATCGCCGCGAGCCACCAGGTGATAGCTGGTAGATTGGGTCGGCGTCACGGTCTTCACGCCCGAGCTGGGCACGTCGCCAATGCCGTCGATCGAGATGTTGGTTGCATCCGTGGTGCGCCATGCCAGCACCACTTGATCGCCTGCCGTGATGCTCGCCGGCGTCGCCGTTAACTGAGCCGTGGGCGCTGGTCCGCCTATCGGGGGTGCTGTGTTGCCGGAGGGCGGAGTTTTCTTCTTGCCGCAGCCTGCAAAACCGACAACTACCATAAGTAGAACCAGGCAAGTGAGAGTACGATTTCTGGAGTTCACTTCTTTTCTCCTCTTTTTTGATGTTGGTGCGTTTTTCTTGCTTGTTTGCCGTGCGTGCTCAGGAGCCCTGCTCGGGAACCGTGTTCGGCGGTGAAATTATTTCCAACTCCAGTTTGGCATAGAGTCCTTGCCGGAGTGGGTTAACTCGTGTTGTTCCGTGCCATCGGCGAGCATCGTCCATATCTGCACTGTATGGCCAATCTCGCGCTGAAAGACAAGATGGCGGCCATCGGGCGACCAGCTGGGAAAATCATTGCTTCCCGCATCATGCGTAAGCTGCAGCCATTTCATGGAGGCAATGTCCATCACATAGATATCCTGGCCGCCCGGAGCGCCCGGACCGTACTTGCGGTTCCAGGAAAACGCCAGCATCTGTCCGTTGGGCGACCACGACGGAGAGATAGCGTAGCCGCTATCAGTCATACGCTGGATGTTGCCGCCGTCAGCGTCCATGATATAAATCTGCGGCAGCCCTGTGCGTCCACTCACCCAGGCAATCTGCGAATTGGTCTTGGGATTCCAGGTGGGCGAAACATCCGGTCCGCGGAACGCCGTCAGCTTGCGGAGATTGCCGCCGCCGCTGTCAGAGACCCATATTTCCGGGTCGCCGGAGCGCGAAGAGGAGAATGCGATCTTTGCTCCGTCTCCAGACCACGCCGGAGAAAGGTTGCTGCCACCCGCGATTCCCGCCGGGAAGGCCACCATTCGCCCCAGATCCAGAGAGAACATGCGGATTGTCCAGCCCTCTTTGCCAATCGAAGAGAACGCCAGCCGGCTGTTGTCCGGCGAGATGCGCGGCGACAGGGAGATGGTGCCCAGCTTGGTCACAATATGCTGGTTCTGGCCGTCGTAGTCCATTGTCCAGATTTCCTTGGTCCCGGTGCGCGCGCTGACGAAGTAGATTTTGGTTTCGGCAATCCCGTTCAACCCACCGCCCAGCCGGGCGATGATGTCGTCCGCGAATCGATGCGCCAATAGGCGGGCGTTATCAGGATTCGCGACTTCGTTGTACTGCTTGCCCAGAACCTGCGGGCTGCCGGGATTCTTCGCGTCAAAAACCCATCCCGAGACGACCAAGCGGCCGCCGTTGATCGTCAGCGCCCCAAAAGCCACCATCGACGCATTGGAAGGATCTGCGGCCCATTGCGGGAGGCTGATTTCCTGCGGAGAACCAGGTGTTGCCTGGGGCGCCATGCTCTTCGAAACCATGTCAAATATCCCGGCATTGGCCAGGTCGTTGTACAGAGTAGCGTCAAACCCGGCCTTAAGCAGCGGAGTTTGCGGATCGCCCCCAACTGGCTTGAAATCCGCCGCCGCAATGCGAATGCGCTGGTCAGACAGGCCGCTGCCGGTGCGAATCCAGTCTTGAGCCTGGACCAATGGGGCGAATGAAGCGAGCGAAGCGAAAGCAAGGATAGCGAATGAGAGGAGAACAGTGCGACGCAGAAATCGAGGGAAAGAACACAAAATTGCAGCCATGCGAGGAGTTGTCCTTCTCCTGGATCGAACCAGGGTGAAGCAAGGAGGCGGAGCCTGCATCTGAAGCATCATGCGGCTAGTGGTCCTTCTCACAATAATAAGAGACCATGGGGGGGGGATCGCTAGGTGGCGAGGGAAGCGGCCCAAATGTGTCAACACGTTTGGCCGCGCGCAGACAGGCCTGATCCAGCGTCGGACTGCCACTGGACCTGTCCAAACGAATGTCGGTCACAGATCCGTCGCGTCGAATCGTGAACAGGATATAGGAGCGTGTTCCTATCGGAGTTCGTGGATCAACCTCGCCCTGGTATAGATTCTCCGTCATCTTTCGCCGCAGCGCATCGACGTAAAAAGGGTAGTTGAAGCCGCGGCTGCCGGCAGTAACAGATACCTTGCCATCCGTTGACGTCGTCGTGGGCTGTACCGACCGCTGCATCTGGTTGGCGGATTCCTCCCCGTACTGCGCCCGATTATCCAGCTTGGGATTGGGCTGCGTGTGCGGTGAAGCTCGTGAAGTGATCGGCGGCGGAATCAGCGGCGGCTTGGCCGCCTTGACGGCCTCCTGTTTCTTGTCTGCTGGCTTCTTGATCGGCTCAATCTTCGTAGGAATAGGGATCGCCGACTCGTCGACCGTCGCTTTAGCCTTAGGCGCAGGTGGCGCGGGAGCCTCGCTCGGCTTCTCCGTAGCCAGCACATTGTCGTTAGGCGGTTGGTCGGCCGGTAACGGAATAGCATTGCTCACCAGTTGCACGGCAATCGCCCCGCCGTCATTTGTCCCGCCCCAGGTATTGTGTGGAAACAAGTTAGCTAGCAGCGCAAACCCCGCCGCTCCGCCAATCAGCAGCGCATGGAACAACAGCGCAACCAGCATAGGACGGCCAATTGGCTCCGGAGCGAACTCTCGCTCTATGCGCTCGTACTGTCCAGTGGCTGGCAACATGCTGCTCATAATTCATTCCGGCGTTCGAGGCCGCTACTTCTCTCCAGATTTGGTTTCCAAAGGCTGGGTCACGATGCTGATATTGGTAATGCCCGCCTGTTTCACGGCATCCATCACGCTGGCAAAGGCTCCAAAAGGCACTCGCTCATCCGCGCGCAGATAAATCACCTGATGAGCCGGATCCTGACCGCCCTGGCGAAGCTTGACAGGCAGATCATGCACATTGATCGGCTGGTCTCCCAGGTAAACCGTCTGGTCCCTGGCAATGGTCACGACCATCCGCTGCTCGCTGATCTCTTTGACGGTCCGCGTTTTGGGAACGGCAACCTCAATGCCAGACTGCAGCACCGGCGCAGCCAGCATAAAGATGACCAGCAGCACCAGCACCACATCCACCAGCGGAGTGATATTGATCTCGGCCAGCGAGGTCTGGGTGCGTCCATTGCTTCCGGTAAAGGCCACGCTAGATCTCCTAGACCTCTCTGTCCATTGGATTCATCGGGTTCATCGCCCGCTGTCCGCCGGACTGGACCGGAGCTACGCCGCTCGATGCGGCCGACCGCTGCGGAATTTCTTCCAGAGAATTGAGCAGTTCGCGGGCAAAATCGTCGATTCCACTGGCAAAAACCCGCAGTCGCGCTGCGAACTGGTTGTAGGCGATGGCCGCCGGCACTGCCACGAAAATTCCTGCAGCCGTAGTGATGAGCGCCTCGCTGATGCCCGGAGCAACGGCGCGCAGTGTCGCCGAGCCTGCCGTGCCCAATCCGTGAAAAGCATCCACAATGCCCATCACGGTCCCGAAAAGCCCAACAAAGGTACTGGTGCTAGCAATCGTCGCGAGCCAGGTAAGGCGCTGCTCCAGCCGCGTTACCGCCTCGCTGCTGGCAGTCTGTGCTGAGCGCTCCAGGGTAGAAACATTACGCGGCGGCCCATAACCGCCCGTCTGACGCTTATAAGCCTCGTAAACCTCATCGAAAACCAGCGCCAGCGGGCTGGGCGCATAGTCGCCTGTGCTCGCGGCGATCTCCTGCAAGCGCGTGGCTTTGCGAAAAGTCCGGATAAAGCGGCGGCTCTGCTTGGTCGCCTTGGAAAAACTGCTCATCTTTCCGAAAATGATGGTCCAGGAGTAGATGCTCGCGATTGCCAGCACCACGAGAACGGCCAAAGCGACCGGCCCGCTGTTCGAGAGCATTTCGACCAATGCACTCGACCCGGTGGTTGGGACGGGCGCTGGCGTGTCTGTTTGCAGGATGAGGGCAAGGGAAGCGGCGAAAATCGGCGTGTACCTCATCTTCAAGGCTAGCAGACGGGGTAGCCGTATCCAAGTTGTTAACCAGGTTCGTCTAATCAGGTTCAATTAATCAAGTTCGTTCTTCGGGATCACAGTACCCCTGGCCTCACCATGCTATGCTGCGCTCGGAATCCTCCTTTGAATCCCGCTTGCCCGCAGGCGCAGAAAATGGAGGACAATAGGCAAACCATGCTGGTGGAATTGCGCGCCGAAAATTATGCGGTCATCGACCACGCCATCGCCGTCTTCGGCCCTGGCCTGAACCTGCTCACCGGCGAGACCGGCGCAGGCAAATCTATCCTGGTGGACGCGCTCGCTTTACTGATGGGCGGCAAAGCGTCCGCCGAAGTAGTGCGCCACGGCGCCGATCGTGCCGTCGTTTCGTGTGTATTTGAGGCTACCGCAGCCGCGGACGCCATTCTCGAAGAAAACGGCATAGATTCCACCGGAACTGAAATCATTCTGCGCCGTGAAATCCTCGTAAACGGCAAGGGCCGCGTCTTCGTCAACAACCAGCCTGCGACCGTCACAGTCCTCAGGCTGCTAGCGCCCGAACTGGCCCTGGTTCACGCTCAGAGCGAGACGCTGAGCAGCTTTGACCAGGCTCAACAGCGCATCCTGCTCGATCGCTTCGCAAGCATGGAGAACTACCAGGTCATCGACGCCTACCATCATTGGCAGACTGCGTCACGCAAGCTCGCTGAACTCGAGCAAGGCGAGCAGGATCGCCTGCGAATGGTCGATCTCTGGACATATCAGCGCAAAGAGATCGAGCAGGCTCAGCTCCTCCCCGGCGAAGACCAGGACCTCGAAAACGAGAAGCGAGTATTGGCGAACGCGGAAAAGCTCTACGCCGCCGCGCTTGGCGCCTTTGACCAGCTATACGAGGGCGCCAATTCTGCGGAATCCTCGTTGCGAGCCGCTCTGCGCAACCTCGAGGAATTGGCCCGCTACGACGGCAAGTTCACGGACGCCGTGCAGCAGCTCACTTCGGCGCGGGCCATTGTCGACGATTTGAGTGACACGCTACGCGACTACGCGCAGGACATTCAAGCCTCGCCTGAACGCCTGGTTGAGATCGAAGATCGGCTGGTTATCATCGATCGCCTCAAGCGCAAGTACGGCCATACCATCGCTGAAGTCATCGCTTTTGGAGAAGATGTGGCAGCAAAGCTGGCCGAGATCGACGACCGCGAAGAAATTCTCAAGCGGCTTCGGACTGAATTGGTGGACGCGCGCGCTTTGTACGTGTCGGAGGCGCAGTCGCTCAGTGCAGCGCGCCTGAACGCCGCAGCCAAACTCGCAAAACTTGCCGAAAAGCAGATCAACGACCTGGCGATGAAAGTCCGCTTCGAAGTCACTGTTACGCCGCAGCAGTCTGAATCCGCCTGGGCCGCGCACGGATGGGACGCGGTTGAGTACCGTATCGCCACCAACCCCGGCGAGCCTCTCAAGCCGTTGCATGAGATCGCCTCCGGCGGCGAAATGAGCCGAGTCATGCTTGCCCTCAAAGTCAGCGTCGAAACAGGAATCACGGGCGACAGCAAGCCGCGAAATTCCCGGCCAGAACGAGCCGTTGCGCCCAGAACGCTGGTCTTCGATGAAATCGACATAGGCATCGGCGGCCGCGCCGCAGAAGCCGTCGGGCAAAAGTTGAAAACCCTGAGCCGCGCTCAGCAGGTCCTCTGCGTCACACACCTGCCACAAATCGCAGCCTTCGCAGATCAGCACTTCCTCATCGAAAAGCGCGAAGACCACGGCCGCACCAAAACCCAGGTCCGCCTCCTAGACGACCGCACCAGAATCGAAGAAGTAGCCCGCATGTTAAGCGGAGCCGTAGTCACCGAAGCCAGCCAGCAACACGCCAGCCAGATGATCGCCGCCAGCCGGTAAGTAAGTCGGTAAACTGGATACGAGGCTGGGGGAGGGAACCAATGAGCACCGACAAGACAATCCGCAGGGTAGCAAATCCCGAGCAGCAGCAAATGGAAACCTACCGCTACTGGCAAAGCCAACCCATCGGCGATCGGCTCTCTGCCGTTTGGGATATCAGCCAAGCCGCCTACGCCTTCGCCGCCGCCTTCAAAGGAGCCTCCGCGCATGATGCCCAAAGATCTGAAAGAGTTCTTACGCGCGTTCAACGAGCACGGCGTTAAGTATCTGATCGTGGGCGGCTATGCTTTCGGCGCTCATGCCGAACCACGGGCGACCAAAGACCTCGATGTATTCATCGCCAAGGATGAACCAAACAGTAACGCCGTGTATCGCGCCCTCGCCGCATACGGTGCTCCGCTCGACGGGCTAGCGCCGTCCGACTTCAGAGACGACTCAGGCTTCCAAATCGGTCAGCCCCCAGCCCGCATCGACATTCTCCAAACGATATCTGGAATTACTTTTGAGGAAGCCTGGGATAATCGAGTTGAAGGCCTTATCGATGGCGAAGTCTTGGTCCCGGTAATCTCCAAAGACGACCTGATCCGAAACAAACTCGAAGCTGGAAGAGATCAGGACATCATGGACGTCAAATCGTTGCGCGCCGCAGCAAATCAAGCCACCAAAGAGGAATCGTGAAGGATTGAATACAGAATTACTCCTTGAGTCTCCCCATGTGCCCCGAAGCCGATCGCAACATCAGTTCGTGCCTGAGGCATGGGCCGAAGTCACAACCAGCCCCTCCTGATCAGTCGCAGCGACCTTCTGGTAGAAACCTCGTAGATCCGCGTACTCTTCCGGCTTGGCCAGGATGAAGGACCGCGCAAGAGAACGCGCGATGGTGATCTGGTTCGATCCCGCCTGAGTCTTCACAGCGAGAATGGCATTCTCTCCCCACGGAATTCTCATGTCTTGTGGAGCGCCTGTGACCTGCGCGCCTGCCGGCAGGTGATAGGTCACCTGATCCGTAATCTGCTCGCCGTAATGCATATCCACAGACGCCAGCCGCTGTGGCTGATCGACAAAGGGTTCCTGCACGCGAGTCTCGAAAAAGAAACCGGGAAGCTTGACGCCCTTGGCGTCTGCGGTTGCGAAGGACCCTTTCACTCTTACGATGCCGACCAGACTCACATCCGAATCAGCGAGGCCCTCGAAGCGGTCGATATGGGCCTCTATACCCTGAGGCACGTTGGTCTCAAGCCAGTGATCGAATTCCTTTCGGACTTCAGCATCGTCACTTTCAAGCGCTGCCTGACGCCAATAGAGCGCCTCCTGTCCAGTCATCACAAACCTGAAGCTGCCCGCCACTGCGCCACGCTCATCCACATTGATTTCGCCCATCCGAAGGACAGTGTTCGTTGTATAGGGCTGCAATGGAGTGGTGACAGATGGCTTGCCATCCGGGCTTTCTCTCATGCCGCCGGCGCCCGTGTGCTTCCAGTGAACCAGCTGAAACGGACACATCTTCTGGCCAGGATCGAGCACAACCTCCTTGCCATTGATAGTTACCAGGATGACGTCATCGTCGAGTTGGTCAAAGTAGAGATAGTCGCTTACAAATGTGCCGCGATCCCGATCGACCACCTTCATGTCGTAAGCGGTAAGCCCAGCAGCGCGCACCATGGCCAGATACAGAAGCGCAATATCCTGGCTGGAGCCGCTCTTCTGTGACCATGTGTCCTCGGCTCTCTTTGCAGCCGTCGTTCCAGGCTTCGATTCGCTGCCTTTGCCCGAAAAATCAGTGTTGTCGAGCCCCTGTACAGCTTTGTAGAGCTTCCGGGCCTTCTCCAGATCGCTGTCACTGCGAGTAACGAGACCGGCAACTGCATCCTGTATGGTCTTTGTTGGTTCGGCAAGGTGATCCACTTCCTTGGACCACCGCTTCGTCTCTTTCACCCAAAAGCCCTTGGCATCCGAGTCGCTCATGTAATAGAAGCGCACCCGGTAAAGCAGACTGCTGCTCGGGGGCATCCATTCATCCTGCGGTGCAGCCGGAACATCCGCCACATCCAGGAAAAAACGTCCAACCGTATCTCTCCGCAACTCCGCACCTGGCGGAAGCTTCGGCCAATACAGAAGAAAATTCAGCGCCACGCCATGCCGGTCCATCAGATAGCTCCCGGTCGCATTTTCCGTGCCTGTCCGAAAGGATTTGTACGGAAGAAATGAAAAGTGAGCCTTATGCACGAAATAGTTCCGCTGAATATCCCAGTGCGGGCTGGTGTAGAAGCCCTCGTAGCGCTCAACATAGCGGTACTCGACAACGCTGCCAACCTCCACGCCCGGCAGCTTCACAACCGTATGCCTGGTATGTTGCGCGGTTGTCTCTACCTTCAACAGACTTTCCAACTTGCCCTCAAGAGGAATAACAGTTCCATCGGGATGGGTCGTCCGCGCCTTGAAGTCCGTGATGAACAGTCCGGTGCCCGTCACTTGCGAAGGAAGAGCTAACTGCATCGATCCGCTTTCCAGGTAGGGCAGTTGCATCGTGGCAAGATCCCTGTGTGTGCTCGGATCGCCCTGGGATGGAATGACAACCTGCGCAAGCTCCTTGCCCTGGTCCTTGAGCACCTTGATCCGCACATAAACAATCCTCGAATGAAGATCGTCGTCACTTGAATCTTCTATGTCCAGGTAGACTGCCGCTGCGCCAGGCGCCCTGGGGTCTGAAGTCATCCGGAGCTCATCACCGGAAACCGCCTGAAACTGGGCATGGAGGAGCAGGGGCGATGCCGCAGCTATGAATAGGGCTGCGTGACGCATCCAGTTCTTAAGTCGCATGATATCTCTCTTCGAAGCTTCCACAATTCCCAAAGCTAGGCTGTGAGCAAATATACATCTAGCTATCGGTAGAAGTTCAATGAGCCATTCTCGATGTCAGGTTAGCTAGCCGAATTCCCACCTGAAGATCCATAACGATTCCTTTGTGCAGAACAGGCTAACCAGTTGGTATACTTGAGGAGTGACACTTCTAGCCGCTGAACCCGTCTCCAACCTTGGCCACGTGAAAGCCTCCACGAGCCAGAAGCGCGTCCTGTTGCTCAAGCCTCGCGGTTTCTGCGCCGGAGTTGTCCGCGCCATTGACATCGTAAAGATAGCCCTCGACACTTTCGGAGCGCCTATTTACGTGCGCCGCGAAATCGTCCATAACCGCTTTGTAGTCAATGAGCTGGCCGAGAAGGGCGCTATCTTCGTCAATGAAATTGAAGAAGTCCCGTCCGGGCAGCGCGTCATCTACAGCGCTCACGGTGTTTCGCCGGCAGTGCGCGAAGCCAGCAAGGCGCGCGGCCTCAAGGTCATTGACGCCACTTGCCCGCTGGTGACCAAGGTTCACGTCGAGGCAGTCAAGTTCGCCAAGCAGGGCTATTCGCTCGTACTCGTTGGCCATCGCGATCATGACGAGATCGAGGGCACACTGGGCGAGGCTCCCGAGGCCACGCAAGTGGTTTCGAATGTGGCGGAAGTCGAAGCTTTGGTCGTCCCTGACCCTGAGCGCGTCGCCTATCTGACCCAGACCACGCTGTCTCTCGACGAGGCCCGCGACATCATCCACGCGCTCAAGGTCAAGTTCCCCAACATCGTCGGTCCTCACACACAGGACATTTGCTACGCCACCGAAAATCGCCAGGTAGCAGTGCGCAACGTAGCGCCTGGCGCGGACCTCGTCCTTGTTGTCGGTTCGACCAACAGCTCCAACTCCAACCGCCTGGTCGAAGTCTCGAACAACCTGGGGACAAAGGCATACCTGATTGACAACTCCGCCGCCATCGACCCAGGCTGGCTGGAAGGTGTTGATTCCGTGGCCGTTACTGCCGGCGCTTCGGCCCCAGAAGTGCTGGTTGAGGACGTCATCAATTATCTGCAACTTAACGGCTATTCCAGCGTCGAAGAAGTAGAGGTAATGCCGGAAAATGTTCGTTTCGGCCTGCCGCCGGAGATCATTCAGGCCATTGGCGGCGTAGGTGGCGCACAGTCGATTCCGGTACGGTAAATTTGTGCAGGTGATTTCGTGCCAGATAGACCCGCACCAGTAAGTTTGTATCGAACACGCTATCCGGCAAGCCATTTTGGCTGTCTTTCATAGCAGCCGCTTTTAGTAGCTGGCAAAACTGAGACGCATGAGCCCAATCAAGACAAATCCACAACCCGCCAGTCCAGCAAGTGTTGCCTCGCGAGTTGCACGTGCCCCTCGATTTGGCCGCATTGATGCGGACATCTCGCAGGTGGACTCCGCGGTTGCGCGCTCCTGCGATCACATCCTCTCCCAGCAACACCCCGACGGCTACTGGAGCGGCGAACTCGAAGCCGATTCAATGCTCGAGGCAGACTACATCTTCCTGCACACGCTTCTTGAGAGCGGCGAACCAGGCCGTATGTCTCGCGCGCTGACCGAGATTCTGCGCTACCAGAACGCCGACGGCAGTTGGAGCATCTACCCCGGTGGCCCCGGCAATATTTCACTGGCCGTCAAATGCTACTTCGCCTGCAAGTTGATGGGCATGTCGGCAGATCATCCAGTCTTGAGCAGCGCCCGCACGTGGATTCTCGCCAACGGTGGCGTCGTTGCCTGCAACACCTTCACCAAGATCTATCTCTGCGCACTCGGCCAATACGACTACGACGCCGTCCCCGCCATTCCGCCGGAGATCGTGCTCGCTCCCAACTGGTTTTACTTCAACATCTACGAAATCTCCTCATGGTCTCGCGCGATTCTCGTCCCGCTGTCGATCATCTATGCGAAAAAGCCATTCAAGAAGATCCCGGCTGAGCAGGGAATTGACGAGCTCTTCGTCGGCGGCCGCGACAACGCAATTCTCCGCCAGCGCATGGACCGCACGCGTCTGTTCACCTGGCGTAATTTCTTCCTTATCGCCGACCGCGCTTTTCACTGGGTTGAGGCCGTCTACATCCGCCCACTGCGCAAGCTGGCGCTCAAGCGAGCCGAGAAGTGGATGCTGGAGCGCCTCGAAATGTCCGACGGACTCGGCGCCATCTACCCCGCTATGCTCAACGCGATCGTTGCGCTGCGCTGCCTCGGTTACTCCGACGACGATCCGCAGGTGATCCGCGCCCGCGACGAATTTGAAAAGCTGGGCATTGAAGACGCGGGCGTTCCCGACTACTCCGAGCCCACATTCCGCATGCAGCCTTGCATGTCGCCCGTCTGGGACACGGCTTACGCAGTCTTCGCTCTCGGAGAAGCTGGCGTGCCTCGCACCGACCCCCGCCTGCTGAAAGCCGCCGATTGGATGCTTTCCAAGGAAGTCCGCCACAAGGGCGATTGGGCCGTCAAGGTGCGCAATGCCGAGCCGGGCGGTTGGTATTTCGAGTTCAACAACGAGTTCTACCCGGATACCGACGATACGGCGCAGGTTTTGCTGGCTTTGAACCAGGTAGAGAATCCGCGCGAGCAGCTCCAGTACAACGTCTCGCAGCGTGCCATCCAATGGCTCTTTGCCATGCAATGCAAGAGCGGTGGATGGGCCAGCTTCGACAAAGACAACACGAAGATGATCTTCCAGTACATCCCGTTTGCCGACCACAACGCGATGCTGGACCCGCCGACAGTGGACATTACCGGCCGCATCCTTGAGATGCTGGCAATCTACGGCTACACCCGTCAGGACAAGCGCGTCGAAAAGGCGATTCAATTCATCTTTCGCGAGCAGGAGTCAGACGGAAGCTGGTTTGGCCGCTGGGGCGTCAACTACATCTACGGCACGTTTCTAGTCCTTCGCGGCCTTGAAGCGATGGGCGTCGACAACCACGAACCGCAGATTCAGCAGGCCGCCGAGTGGATTCGCATGATCCAGAACTCGGACGGCGGCTGGGGCGAGACCTGCGGCAGTTATGACGACCCCAACACACGCGGAATAGGCCCCAGCACCCCATCGCAGACTGCCTGGGCTATCCTCGGCCTGCTGGCAGCCGGAGACAATCGCAGCGACTCGGTCGCCAAGGGCATTCGCTGGCTGCTCGAGCGCCAGAAGCCCAGCGGCGAGTGGGATGAATCGACAGGCGAAGGTGCTACGCGCCAGGCGGTCTACACCGGAACTGGATTCCCGCGCGTCTTCTATCTCGCCTACCACATGTATCGCAACTATTTCCCGCTGCTCGCGTTGACTACGTATAAGCGTGCTATGGAATCTGCCGCATAAAAGCTGGCGAGCGGATTGGAAAACAGGCGTCTTTCGGCGCAGGAGGTTTGAACGATGGCTGTACCCATCTCTCAGATGTGGACCGTAGCAACGTACGTGCTCAAGAAGAGGCTGACGGGCGAGAAGAAGTACCCGCTCGTGCTTATGCTTGAGCCGCTCTTCCGCTGCAATCTGGCCTGCGCCGGCTGTGGAAAGGTGCAGTATCCGCCCCACATTCTGAAGAAGCAGCTCAGTCCCGAAGAGTGCTTTGCCGCCGTTGAAGAATGCGGCGTGCCCATGGTTTCATTGCCCGGCGGCGAACCGCTTCTGCACCCTCAGATCGTTGAAATCGTCAACGGCCTCATCGCACGGAAGAAGTACATATATCTCTGCACCAACGCGCTTGAACTGAAGCGCCGCCTGCATGAATTCACGCCGTCCAAGTACCTCACGTTTTCAGTGCATCTCGACGGCCAGCGCGAACACCACGACATGTCCGTCTGCCGCGAGGGCGGCTACGATCTCGCAGTCGAAGGCATCAAGGAAGCAGTGGCGCGAGGCTTCCGCGTCACCACCAACGCCACCTTCTTTGACGGCACCGACCCCAACTCGGTCCGCAGCTTCTTCGACGAAGTGATGACGATGGGCGTCGAGGGCATCGTTCTCTCGCCCGGCTACAGCTACGAAAAAGCGCCCGACCAGCAGCACTTCCTGGGTCGCAAGAAAACCCGTCGCCTCTTCAGCGCCATCCTCTCCAATCGCAAAAAGTCGTGGAAGTTCAACATGTCGCCTTTGTTCCTCGAATTCCTGATGGGCAAGCGCGATTACGAATGCACCGCGTGGGGCTCGCCTGCCTACAACATCTTCGGCTGGCAAAAGCCCTGCTACCTGCTCCAGGACGGCTACACCGACACCTTCAAGGAACTGGTGGAAACGACAAAGTGGGAAGAGTACGGCACCGCCAGCGGCAATCCCAAGTGCGCCAATTGCATGGTAAGTTGCGGCTATGAACCAACAGCCGTAAGCGCCGGCTTCGGCAGCCTGAGCGGATTCTTTGCCATGGCCAAGGCAGCCATCTTCTCCACCTACGAAGACAAGGGAGCGCTCGATCTGCTCAACAACAGGAGCTTCGCCGCCGAGCGCGGTGGACATATCGTCAAGATCGAGAGTATCGCCCCCGCGGCTCAGCTTGAGGAGACACGCGCATGAGCCAGCCAGTCCAGCACGTCGCAACCGCTCAGCACGTCGCAACTACCGTCAATGTAGATGAACTGGAAGTAGTCGACGGCCGCGCCTACGAGAATCTCGAAGGCTGGATACCTGAGCTAGCCAGCGAGCAAGACCTGCACATCGCCCTCGAAAAGGCATTCGACTATCGCGGCGATATTTCGCTAACATTCAAGTCCGGCGAAAAGGTCGAAGCCTACATCTTCAATCGTCACACCGGCAAAGGGCTCACCGACTCTTACATCCAGTATTTCGTCTCCAATGCTCCCGATAAGCGCAAAGCGAGCTATGCCGACATAGCCCGCATCGAGTTCACCGGCAAAGACCGCGCTGCAGGTAAGCACTGGGAAGCGTGGCTGCAGAAGTACGCAGAGAAGAAAGCCGCCGGCGAAAAGAACATCGCCCTCCATCCAGAAGCCCTCGACTAAGCGCCAACCGAGCGATCAATGTGGGTGCCCCACCCACGCCACGTCTTTGTTTTTGTGGCTAGGGTGGGATACGCTGATGCCGCAACCGAAATCGTCCTTTCTTTCGCATGAAAATATTCCTCACAGGCGCAACCGGCTTCGTAGGCCATCATGTAGCTCGCGAACTCGCCGCTCAAGGTGCCAACCTGCGCCTGCTCGTCCGCAAGACCAGCAACCTCGCCCACCTCGAAGGCATCGCAGGCGAAACCCACATCGGCGACCTGGCCGACCCTGCGTCGATGAAGCCAGCAATCGAAGGCTGCGATGCCGTCATGCACGTAGCCGCCGACTACCGCCTCTGGATTCCCGATCCGAAAGCTATGTATCGCGCCAATGTAGACGGAACCCGCGAGCTGCTGCGCCTCGCACGTGAAGCAGGCGTTCGCCGCGTAGTCTACACCTCCAGCGTAGCCACAATGGGCTTCCGCTCCGACGGCCTGATCGTCAACGAAGACACGCCAGTCTCGCTCCAGAACATGGTAGGCCACTACAAGCGCTCCAAATTCCTCGCCGAGCAGGAAGCTATCGCGGCAGCCGGCGCGGGCCAGCAAGTGATGATCCTCAACCCTACAACGCCGATCGGCTCGCATGACGCCAAGCCCACCCCGACCGGGCGCATCTTCGTCGACTTCCTCAACCGCAAATTTCCCGCCTACGTCGATACGGGCCTCAACCTGGTGGATGTGCAGGAAGTAGCCAAAACACACACAACCGCGCTCGAAACTGGTACTCCAGGCCGTCGCTACATCCTCGGAGGCGAAAACCTCACTCTCAAGCAGATCCTCGATAAAATGTCCGCCATCACCGGTATTCCTTCGCCAACCGTAAAGATTCCCTTCGCCATCGCCGCCGCCTACGCCTTCTTCGAAGAGAACATCACCGGCCGTCTACGGAAGCAAGAACCTCGGGCCACGCTCGAAGAAGTCCGCATGGGCCGCAAGAAGATGTACGCCTCGTCCGCCCGCGCCCAGCAGGAGCTGGGCTTCCGCGTCGCTCCCGTTTACCCAGCCATGCGGCTATCCATCGAGTGGTTCCGCGCCAACGGCTACGCCCCATAAGCCCTTCGCCCAAATCAAACAAATCTGGGCGCCCCATATCTCGAAGCGTTCTCTGCGAAGAGATGTGGGCCAGCCGCAGCCGAATCTGAGACGCACACAAAGCAATGTCCACCCCTACCAAACCGCGCCCGATCTACATCGCCGCCCTGCCGCGCGAAATCGCCTCACTCGTGAGCCAGCGCGGCTGGCGCGCCGATCAAAACTACCTCGACCGCAAGATTCACCTCTTCGAGCACGAGAGGGCGATAGTAGCCTGCGCCGGAATGGGCGCCGATCGTGTTTCACTCGCCGTTGAAGCCGCGCTTACCCTCGGCCCCGCTTCGGAACTCATCTCCGTCGGCTGGGCCGGAGGCTGCATCTACCGCTTGCAAGCGGGAGATTTGTTTTGGCCGGATGTAGTCGTGGATGCACAAACCGGTGAGCGATTCCTGCCAACCAAGCAGCGCGCTCGGCACGAAGGGCTGGAAATTCTGGTATCAGTAGCCGTTCCCGCCGGAATAGCAGAAAAAGAACGGCTAAGCCTGAGCTATTTCGCTTCTGCCGTCGACATGGAGGCCGCTGCAGTGGCGCGTATTGCCGAGGCGCGCGGCCTGTCCTTTTCCGCCATCAAAGCCATCTCCGACGACGTCCACTTCGAGCTGCCCGAACTGGGCCGATTCTCCACCCCCGACGGTCAGTTTCGTCAGGCAGCCTTCGGATTCTACGTCGCCATGCGCCCCGCTCTCTGGAAACCTGTGCTCACATTGGCAAAGGGAAGTACACTAGCTGCACAGCGCCTTTGCACCGAGATCCAGGCGCAGATAAAACATCGGGATAACCAGCCATGAGCACAATCACCGCCCCTTCGGAACTCTCTCACTCTGCCGTCATCCCCACAACCATGCGCGCAGCAGTCTACCGCGGCATTAATGATGTGCGAGTAGAAACCGTCCCAGTCCCCGCCATCGGCCCCGGCGAAATCTTGATCAAGGTCGCCTCCTGCGGCATCTGCGGAACCGACCTCAAGAAGATCCATACCGGCTCGCACTCCGCCCCGCGTATCTTTGGGCATGAGACCGCCGGCACCATCGCTGCAGTTGGGCAAGGCGTTAGCAATTTTGCCATTGGCGAACGCGTCATGGTCTTCCATCACGTCCCTTGCGGAAACTGTTACTACTGCCGCAAGAAGACCTACGCCCAATGCCCGGTCTACAAACCCGCCGGCGTCACGGCAGGTTTTGAGCCATCTGGCGGAGGCTTCGCCGAGTACGTTCGCGTCATGGACTGGATCGTCCGCGACGGCGGCGTCATTCGCATCCCAGACGATGTGCCTTTCGAGCAGGCAATCTTCGTCGAGCCAATGAACACAGTTCTCAAAGGCATCAAGCTTCTCAACCTGCAGCCCGATGAAACCGTGCTGGTAATCGGCCAGGGTCCCATCGGAATCCTGCATGCAACGCTGGCTCTGAAGAGCGGCGCCACCGTGCTCACCTCGGATCTCTACCCCGAGCGCCACGCCATTGCCGCCGGATTCGGCCTCAGTCATCCTATCCACGCAGCAACCGAGGACGTCGCCGCCCGTGCCCGTGCAGCCACCGATGGTCGCGGCGCTGACACCGTCATCCTCGCAGTCGGCGTGAATGCACTCATTCGCACCGCCATGGACGCAGTTCGCCCCGGCGGCAAAGTGCTCCTTTTCGCGGCAACCCAGCATTGCGAAGCATCCTTCGACCCGGCCGCCGTCTGCATGGACGAGAAAACGCTGCTCGGCTCATACTCCTCATCATTCGATATCCAGGACGAAGTCTCTCACCTGGTCTTCGATGGCTATCGCAACGGCTTCGACCTGACTCGCCTCATCTCGCATCGCTTTCCTCTCGAAGATGCAGTGGAGGCCATCCAACTCGCTTCAAACCCTTCCGCCAGCTCAATGAAGATCATGATTGAGCATGAAACATCGGAGTTTGGAGTCTAGGCCGATGCATTCCACTGTACCCCAAGTCGCACCACCCGCAGTTCCGGCAGCTTTCCCCGAAACTCTGCCAGAAATCATGTACGCCGCCGTCCTCTACGGGCAGGAAGACGTACGTATCCAGCAGGTTCCCGTTCCGCACGCAGGCCCCGGCGAAGTGATCGTCCGCGTCGCCGCTGCTCTCACCTGCGGCACCGATCTCAAAGTCTTTCGTCGTGGCTATCATGCGCTCATGATCCAGCCACCAGCGCTCTTCGGCCATGAACTCTCAGGAGTCGTCGCCCAGGTCGGAGCAGGCGTCACCAGCTTCGCCGTCGGCGATCGAGTCGTGCCCATCAACTCCGCGCCCTGCGGCGAGTGCTACTTCTGCGAGCGCAGCCAGGAGAATCTCTGCGAAGATCTGCTCTTCAACAACGGAGCCTATGCCGAATACATCCGCATCCCCGCGCGCATCGTCCAGAAGAACACCATGCACGTTCCCGCTTTCATTCCTCTGGAACACGCGGCGCTCACCGAGCCGTTAGCCTGCGCGCTGCATGGCTTTGAGGCCTCCAACCCGCACCCAGGCGACACCATCGCCGTAATTGGCGGGGGTCCTCTGGGTCTCATGATCATGCACGTAGCCGCACTGGCCGGATGCCAGGTAATCGCGGTCGTCAAACACGATGCGCAGGCAGCCGTGGCAAGGTCGCTCGGCGTCGCGCATGTCATCCAGACCACTAGGACAGAAGACGCCGTCGCCGATGTTCGCAGCCTGACCCCCGAGCAGCGCGGCGTAGATATCGCCATCGAAGCCGTCGCCCTCCCTGAAACCTGGGAACAGGCCGTCGCCATGGTTCGCAATGGCGGCATAGTCAACTTCTTCGGCGGCCCTGAAGCGGGAACCGAAGTGCGCCTCGACACCAACCGCCTTCACTACGGCGATCTGACGCTCAAAGCCACCTTTCACCACACGCCGGCCATCTGCCGCCGCGCCTTTGAGCTTATCGAAAGCGGCAAGTTCCAGTCCGACCGCTTCATCACCGGCCACGCTGCCCTGGCTGATCTCAACCGTGTCTTCACCCAACTGCTCAATCGCGGCGCCAGCCCAACCCAGGGTAACCTCATCAAGACCGCAGTCCATCCCCACGATGGCCTTCCCCATGAGGATCATCCTCACCAGCCGGCCACAGAAGCAGTACCATAGACACTGTGAGCACAGTTTCAAACCCCGCGCCCAACCTGACCCTACCCCTGGAAAAGCTAAGAGAACAGGGCTGGGCAGCCCTGCCCGCAAGCTACCGAATTCCAGCCGTCGCGCCCACGCTCACCGACGCCCGCGCCTGGTGCAAGCACCTTGCCGAGACGCACTACGAGAACTTTCACGTAGCCAGCTGGTTCCTGCCCAAGAAACTCCGCCCTCATTTCCACGCCATCTACGCCTACTGCCGCGTCTCCGACGATCTCGGCGACGAAACCGGCGACAGAGCCCAATCTCTGGCCCTGCTCGACCAGTGGAACGACGAGCTCGATGCCTGCTACCTCGGCCAGGGCCGCCATCCCGTCTTCGTTGCACTCGCTGAGACCATTCGCGCCTGCAATATCCCCAAAGAGCCTTTCGCAGACCTGCTCACAGCCTTCAAACAGGACCAGACCGTCACCCGCTTCCGCAACATGGACGAAGTGTTGGCTTACTGCCGTTATTCCGCCAATCCAGTTGGCAGACTGGTGCTCTACGCCTGCGGATACTCAGACCCTGAGCGTTTCCGTCTCTCGGATTTCACCTGTTCAGCCCTGCAACTCGCCAACTTCTGGCAGGATGTCGCCAGCGACTACCAGCAGCGCGACCGCATCTATCTCCCCCAGGACGCGATGCAGCGCTTCAACGTCACCGAGGAGACCATCGCGAAAGACATCGCAGCCGGTCATGCCTCGCCCGAATTTCGCGCCCTCCTCAAAGATCAAGTCGCCTACGCGCGCTCGCTCTTTGCCGCCGGCCTGCCGCTGATCGGCATGGTCGACAGCGACCTGGCGCTCGACCTCGACCTCTTCAGCCGCGGCGGCCTCGAAATCCTGCGCGCCATCGAACTACGCGATTACGACGTGCTTAGCGCTCGGCCTGCCATCTCCAAGGCCACAAAAATCGCGCTCGCCCTCCGCGCTGTATCCGGCAAGCTGCTGCCAGGGCTGCGGGTCCAGACAAAGGACAAGGCAAAGGACAAGGCCAAAGCAGCATGACAGTCCGCGAACACGAACCAGCAGTTTCGGCAGCCGGAGCACTCACTCTGGATAGAGCCTACGAAATCTGCCGGGGCATCGCCAAGCGTGAAGCCAAGAACTTCTACTACGCATTCGTCGCGCTGCCGCCTGCCCGCCGCAACGCCATCTGCGCCATCTACGCCTTCATGCGCAAGGCCGACGATTTATCCGACGACGAGACCCAGTCCCGCCAGCAGCGCCGTCTTCAACTCGACACATGGCTGGGCGCCTGGCACACCGCGCGCAACGGCGCATCCACTGAAGACCCGGTCTTCATAGCCGTCCGCGACGCCTCGTCCCGCTTCAACATTCCCTTCAGCCTTCTCGATGAACTGGTCGCCGGCACCACGATGGATCTTGACGCTGGTGTGTCGCCAGAGAAGCCCGACACCTACGCCACCTTTGCCGACCTCTATCGTTATTGCTATCTGGTAGCGTCCGTCGTAGGCCTTGTCTGCATCCGCATCTTCGGCTACACCGACCCACGCGCCGAAAAGCTCGCCGAAGAAACCGGCATCGCCTTTCAGCTCACCAACATTCTTCGCGACGTATTGGAAGACGCCCAACGCAATCGAATCTATCTGCCGCTGGACGATCTCTCCATCCATGGCGTTTCCGTGGAGCAGCTTCTGCGCCATCCGGCAGGTGGCATCACAGCCAGCGAGCAATCCCTGCTCGTGGAGATCGCGAATCGCGCTGAAGTCTACTACCGTTCCGCAGAGGAGCTGCTTCCGCTCATCGACGCCGAAAGCCGCCCGGCGCTATGGGTGCTCGTCACCATCTACCATCAACTCCTCAAGCGCATTGAAAAAGCCAACTACGATGTCTTCTCCGAACGAGCCAGCGTGCCCAAAGCTCAAAAGCTGGCAATCCTGTTCGCCGGCCTTGCACGGATGGGTGTAACACGGCTCATCAAACCACTATCGTCTAAGTAAATACCAACGGTGTTCGGAGCAAGATGAAGGGTTGTCGAATGCATCTCAAGGATGGTAACGAACGTGTTACTATAACCGGTAGCCGAAGTTGTTGATTACGGTCCTCGAATACGTAGACTCGCGGGGCAGAACACCCTATCGCGATTGGGCGCTGAAACTGGATGCCAGTGCAGCGGCCAGGGTATCAAGTGCCGTGCTTCGTATGGAGCTCGGCAACTTCTCTCTGGCCAAGGGTGTCGGCGCTGGAGTATACGAGCTCCGGTTGGACTTCGGGCCAGGGTATCGTGTGTACTTCGGCAAAGATGGGGAGCGGCTTGTAGTCCTGCTCGGAGGCGGCACGAAGAAACGGCAGCAATCCGACATTGATGTAGCCCACGCACTCTGGGCGGAATATAAACAGCGGAAGCGGGAGAAATAGATGGTTCTCACACGCAGCTTCAGAGAAACGATCAAGGAACAGCTGTCTAGCCAGGACTTTCGTCGGGAATTTTTGCGCGAGGCGGTGAACAATATGGTAACCGGCGATTTGGAAACGGCGAAGTCGGTCCTGCGCGAATATATCAACGGCACAGTGGGATTCATCGCGCTCGGCAAAGCTGTCTCCAAGTCGCCGAAGAGCCTCATGCGAATGCTCAGTGCAGAGGGAAATCCTCACGCACGCAATCTATTTGAGGTGGTTGCATTTCTTCAAAAGGCCGAAGGAACCGTTCTGGAAGTCCATGCCAGCAACACAACTGCCGCCTGAGCAAAAGGCTGCCTCATCACAGTAACAGCCTAGAAAAACACATCCATGCCCAGCGACCGTCCCTTCAGCCTTAGCTCATTTCACGCTCCCGATCCCGAGCCAGCCCCGAAGCCAGCCTCAGAGCTGTCAATACCTGCCGCAGATCGAGCCATAACCACAGTCACCGTAGTGGGCGGCGGAGTCGCCGGCCTCTCAGCAGCCTGCGCCCTGGCCTCAGTCGGCTTTCGCGTCACAGTGCTGGAACGGCGCGGCTACCTCGGCGGCCGCGCATCCTCCTACCTGCACCCTGGCACTGGAGAAGTGATCGACAATTGCCAGCACGTCCTTTTTGGCTGCTGCACCAATCTGGTTGGCTTCTACGAGCGCATCGGCGTCGCCGATAAAATCTATTGGGACAACCGCATGACGCTCATTGAGCCTGGTGGCCGCCGATCCGTCCTCGCTCCATCCAGCCTGCCCGCGCCGATGCACGGCCTGCCTGCGATCCTCAGCGCGAGTTGCTTCTCTCTCACCGACAAATTCTCGCTGATCTTCGCATTCGCTGCAATGATGCTCAGCTCCAGCCCAGACCCCAACCGAAGCCTTCAGGACTGGCTCAATTCCCATCATCAAACTCCCGGTGCGCTGGAACGTTTCTGGCGCCTCGTCATCGCCAGCGCCCTCAACGCAGACCTCGACAAGATCAGCCTTCCCTACGCCGCAAAGGTCATCCGCGAGCTCTTCCTCAACTCCGCCTACGCTGGCAGCATGGGTATGAGCACCGTTCCACTCAGCGATCTCTGCCAGGGAGCGCAAACCTATCTCGAATCGCATCGCGGCAGCATTCAGTTCAACGCCAGCGTAGAGTCGGCCGATTGGGATGACGACAGCGAACTATGGACGGTTCATACCCAGAGCCAGACATTTGTTTCAGAGATGCTCGTCCTTGCGCTGCCCTTTGAAGCCACGGCAAAGCTGCTGCCCAGATTGCCCGCGAGTGAAGCAGCCACAAAGTTCGCATCTCGGATCGACGCCCTGGAACACTGGCCAATCTGCAGCGTCCATCTCTGGTACGACCGCGAAATCACCGAGTTGGACCACGCCGTCCTACTCGACCGCGACATTCATTGGATGTACCACAAATCCCGCTGGCAGCCTGGCAGAGACTCCAAGGCCAGCTATATCGAGCTGGTCGTCAGCGCCTCTCGCGAGTTCGCCACGCTCAGCCGAGAAGACGCCCTGAAACGCGCTACAAGCCAGCTAGCCGAATTCTTTCCCGAAGTAAAGCAAGCCAAGCTGCTCAAGTCCGCGCTGATCAAGGAAATGCGCGCTACCTTCGGCGTTCCTCCAGGCGTCGATGCCGCCCGTCCCACAGCGGCTGCCTCTCCCTGGCCAAACTGCTTCCTCTCCGGCGATTGGACAGCCACAGGATGGCCCTCCACAATGGAATCCGCCGCGCGCAGCGGACACTTGGCCGCAGAAGCGCTCTGCCGAAGCGTCGGAGACCCGCGCACCCTACTAATACCCGACCTGCGCCCCGAAGGTCTGATGAAGTTTCTGGCAATCAAACCTGCGCGACGCTGATTGCGGCCTACCGGAATGAACAGGCTTCGAACGCCGGCCGGCCGGGTGCCGGGTGCCCCACATCTCGATTCTGAGATGTGGGATCAAATTCGCGCAAAGCGCGAACCCTACTCGCTGATCCCTGACCCCTATTCCCTGTCTCCCGGTCCCTGCTCTTTCGGCTTCACCTGATCGTCATTGCGCTCCTGATCCTTTTCATCCTTATGGATGGCAAAGTAATCCGCCTGCTCGCGCAGCAACCGCGTCGCCTCATCGGCCAGATCTTCGCCGCTCTCGATCGCCTCTTTGCGCGACAAATCAATTCCCGATTCGCCCGGCAACACGCGCAGAATGTTGAGCCATCGCGGCGTGGCCTCGGTCAGCGGTTTCAGAGCTCTGCGAATATCCGAGTGCCGGTCCGAATACTGGTCAAGATTGCTGCCCAGTTCATCCATCAGAGCAGTAAAGTCCTGCAGAATTTCGTCCAGCTTCAGCACTCGCTGGGCAGATTTCGGCCGGCCACTAAGATCCTTGATTTTCTTGGCCCGGTCCTCCAGGAACTTGGTGTACAGGTTCACCCGCTCCACAGGAAAAACGGAGCTCTCGCGCACCTGCTCGACCTCTGCCTCTGTAAGGCTCGCCATTTTGGGGTGCTGAGCAGACAGTACCGCTGAGGCGAAGAACAGAGGCAGAACCAGCAGGGAAGGGAAGCTTGATTGCAATCTCATAGGACGATCACGCCATGCTCAACGAAGATATGTAATTCAAACACGTCGCAACCGCGCCGTCACCATTCCATTTGAAGCTTTTTACTTGCGGAAGACCTGCATCATCGTCTCCGTCTGGATCTGATTCAGCTGAACCAGCGTCTGCTCCACCAGCGGGCGATCCTCAATCGAGCTGGCATGGAGCAGCTCGTTCAATCGAAAAGCAGTATGCCGCAGTAGAATCTGGGCATTCTTAAGCCGCTTTTCATCATTCGAAACAGCGATGTGAATCTTCTGAGCGAATCCGTTGACTCGTTTCAGAGTAGCCGCAGCTTTGTCGATCTCTCCGGCCGCATATTGGGCGGAAGAGTATTCGATCATTTCGTGCACCAGTTCGGCATACAGAAAGCACTGCTCCCGAGGCTGCGCCTGACTGGCCTTCAATTCCAGCGCAGCAATACTCTGGGCATCTGGCGCCTTATCGTCCAACGCGGCATAGGATAGGGGAGAGCAAGTAAAGGCTACTACTATGGATAGAACTGCGACATTGACCACGGAACGCATAGTGAAACCTCCACTGGTATCCGTATCTTCGGCGGCTTATGGAGCTTTCTCCATCAATGCCAATCGTTGTCGCGCCTGCCATTCCTGATCGGGAAATTTTCCGCCAGCTGAATCCAAAAAGCGGTGATAGTAGGCGACGGCCTGCTTCTTATCGTGAAGCGTATCGTATGCTGTCGCCCAAAGAAAGTATATTGTTGCACTCTCAGGCAGATATTTTGATCGCACGGTAAGGGCATGCAAAGTGATCGCCGGCTGATGGGTCTGAAATGCCGCAAAAGCCAGTCCGTTCCATGCCTCGCCGTTGGTTTCGTCAATGTCGGTCGCGCTCTGAAAAGCCTTCAGCGCCTCCGGATAACGGCGCAGCCGGATCAAATTCTGCCCATGCCCAGCCAGTAAATCGGCATCCTTGGGGCTGGCCGCCAGCAGCGAGACATAAAGCTGATCAGAAACCTCATATTCGCCCGCATCGGCCTCGACCTGCGCCAACATGCGCGTCATCGCCGCATCCTTTGGATGATCGGTGTGAAACTGCTGCAGCAATGGCAGCGCCTCGACCTTATCCTCGGCCACCAGCACAGCCGCCAGTTGCGCGGTCAAAGCTGGATCGCCGGGCAGCTTCTTAAGTGCCGGCTGTAACAAGGCTTCAGCCTCAGGATACTTTTTTTGCGCAATCAGCAAATGCGCCAGCCCAGCCACAGCCGCGCTCGAATCCGGCTCAACCTTCAATGCTCGACGATAAGCAGCTTCAGCCCCCGCTGGGTCGTCGTTGGCCTCAGCCAGGCTTGCCGCCATCAACATATCTTCAAGTGTCTCAGGAGAAATCTTCAATGCTTCCAGCAGATCAATCGAGGCCTGCGCCGTATCAATCCCAACACTTGCCTCGCCAGTTCCGCCCGTTCCGTGCATCGCGATCTTCGCCAGCGCCCGCCAGGCTTTGGCCTTGGCTTCCGGTCCAGCCGCTCCTGGGTCAAGCTGAGTCGCAGCCTCAAGCGCCGGCCGAGCCTCCGCCGGCCTGCCCAGGCGCGCCAGCAGCAGCCCCAGCGATATCTCCGCCTCAAAGCTCTTCGGATTCGCCTCCAGAGTCTTGCGATAGAGCGCCAGCGCATCATCATTGCGCCCTTGCGCGTCAGCCAGATAGCCCGCATCGAAGAGCGCCCGGGTATCCGTGGGATGCGCAGCCAGCCACGAGTCCAGAATCGGCTCAGCTGTCTTCCAGTCGCTCTTGAGGATCGCCGCCTCTGCTTTGTCCAACACCAGCGAAGAGGCATCGGCATCCGCAGGGGCAGGAGTGTCCTTGTTCGGAGAAATCCCCTGAGTAGACGAAGCATCCTGGGCTAAAGCAGGCCATGCCAGACCAAGCCCAATCATCAATGAAACAGCAAAAAGCAAACGACGCACGAAATACCTCATTCCCAGTCTACCGGGCAGTCTTCCCAAAAGAACTCACACTCTCTTAGACTCGGCAACAATCAAGGAGAAATCGCTCGATGATGAGTTGAAAATAGGCTAGACTAGACTTAGTCAAGTACAGGAGCGGTAAATGGCCACAGTGAACATTTACGAAGCCAAAACCCATCTTTCCAAACTCGTCGACCAGGCCGCCCAGGGCGAGGATATTATCATCGCCCGCGCCGGTAAGCCTGTCGCCCGTCTGACCACGCTCAAACCAGAAAAACGCCCAATCCTTTTCGGCGCGTTGGAAGGCAAGGGATGGATCGCCGATGATTTTAATGATCCGTTGCCCGACGATTTGCAAGCACTCTTTGAAGGACGATAATGCGCCTTTTGCTCGATACACAAATCGTCTACTGGACGTATTACGACACTAGCCGGCTACCGCAACGAGCCCGACAATTGATGGAGGAAGCGAACGAAGTGTTCGTGTCCTCGGCTTCAATCTGGGAGATTGCCATCAAGGCCCGGCTAGGCAAGATCAACGCCGATCCGCACCAATTGGTTCAAGAAGTAGAAGCCAGCGGTTTCCGGGAACTCGTGGTGCAGTATGTCCATGCGATCAAAGTCGCGGACTTGCCGCTGCATCACGCCGACCCATTCGATCGGCTTTTAGTGGCCCAGGCGATTCGAGAACAACTCTGGCTGGTAACCACGGATTCACGGCTGCCCCATTACACCGACCTCGTAATCCATGTTTGAAGAGGCATAGCCACCCGAGAGTGAACCCGGTGAGCGTTTTGTTTCCCAGCCGAGATTGACCGATTGGGAAACAGCTGCGGATCAAGTTCGAGGCCAATCACCCAATCCACTACACTGAGTTAGATACAAGTCTGGAGCCATTCATGCGTAAGATACCCGTGATTCTGTGTGCAATGGTTCTTGGATTGTTTGCGCCGACAGTTGCTACTGCAAAGAAGATCAATACTTTTGCTGACGCGCAGCGCTGTCGCATCGAGGGCACAGTGGATTTCGGCTGCTTTCGCGACAGCCAGCCGCGCTTCGAGCAGTTTGTGCTGCAGGATGATGCATCCTGGATGCAGAAGTTCATCGTAGGCGAAGCGCTCCTCAAGACCTACGACGCATTCAACATTGAATCGCCAGCCGCGTCCGCGGTGCGGGACAAGATGAAGATATATAACAAGGCCAACGAGCTTCTCTCCAAAGGCGAACTGGGCGAGATCGATGACTGCAAAGATGAGGGCAACCCCGACGGCTGCTTGAAAACCAAGTATTGCTTCAAAGAAGCGTTTATAAAAGTTAAGAATTATCTAGTTACCAACGATGCGGAAAAATGCCAGGCTGAAATCCGCTGGTTCGACAAAGAAATCAAGGGTAACTGTTAGCGGCAGCTAGTAATTTCTCTCCAGCCACTTCGCTCCAGTCACGTGAAATTGCTGAAAACAGGACACTTCAGGAAACTTCCCTCGATTCCTTTTTGACCGCTGGTCCAAAGCTGGCCGCTGAGGAAAAGCACCGTCGCATTTTCCTCGCCGTTCATGCTTGTGAGTGGTACTCTGGGGAACAATTTCGCTGCACATCCCCTTCCACCCGAAGCGGACATTCCCCCCAAGACTAATCGTTTCATCAGGAGAGATCATGATTCGGAGATTAGGTCTGTTTTTGCTCACCATCGCTGCGATCGCGTCGGCCGCAGCCATTCCGTCCCAGGCACAGTCCGTCTTGACCCATCACATGCGAGCAGCCACTCAAACTGGGCGAGCCCCAGCTGTAGGAAGGCTTCCTGCCAACCAAATCATGCAGCTGGATGTGGTGTTGCCGCTCACCAATAAGGCAGGTCTGGATTCATTCGTAAAGGAAGTCAATGATCCTGCCAGCTCCTTGTACCGGCACTTTCTCACCGTCCCGGAGTTCACCGCAAGGTTCGGCCCCAGTCAGCAGGACTATGACGCCTTAGTGAGTTTCTTGAAATCCAGCGGCTTTACCGTCGTCGGCGGCTCACGCGATGGCATGGATGTGCAGATCAAAGGACCCGTTTCGGCCGTCGAGAAAGCATTTCATGTAGCTATGGGCACTTATCAACACCCTACCGAGGGCCGAACGTTCTACGCGCCTGACCGCGAGCCAACCACCAGCCTGCCGTTCCCGCTTTGGCACGTGTCCGGATTGGATAACTACTCCATTCCGCATCCTATGTACGTCAAAAGGAGCGACTACGCAGCCGCCCATGGCATCGACTCCAAGGATGTTGTGAGCCACGCCACTACCGGTTCAGGCCCGTCGGCTTCCTTCCTTGGCAGCGACATGCGCGCGGCCTACTACGGTGGAACGGCTCTTACAGGCGCCGGCCAGAACCTGGGATTGTTCGAGTATGAGGGCACCGATCTTGCCGATCTGACCACGTACTTCAAGAATGTAGGCCAAACCAACAACGTGCCTGTAACGCTGCTCTCGACCGACGGAACCAGCACAGCCTGCACCTACACCAGAGCCGGCGGCGACTGCGACGACACGGAACAGACGCTCGACATGACCCAGGCCATCGGGATGGCTCCTGGACTGGCAAGCCTGGTGATGTACATCGGGTCAACCGATACCGCGATCATCAGCGCCATGACCACGCATAGCCCGCTGCCTACCACCATTGGCTGCTCTTGGGGCTGGACACCGGCAGATCCAACCACGCTTGACCCGTACTTCGAAAAGATGTCGGCTCAAGGCCAGAACTTCTTCGCAGCCTCTGGAGACAGTTCCACTTGGTCGTCCAGTAATGAGGCCTGGCCGGCAGATGATGCAAATGTCATTTCAGTCGGCGGCACGGACTTGGTCACGGCCAGCGCTGCCGGCCCATGGAAGTCTGAAACCGCATGGACAGATAGCGGCGGCGGCATCTCTCCGGACAAAATCGCGATTCCCTCGTGGCAGAAGCTCTCTGGCGTGATCAACTCCAGCAACAAGGGTTCGACTACCTATCGCAACGGCCCAGACGTGGCGGCAAACGCCAACTTCACCTTCTACACCTGCGCCGACCAGGAGGCTTGCCTGGCCAACGAGTACGGTGGCACCAGCTTTGCCGCGCCTATGTGGGCGGCCTACATTGCGCTTGCCAATGAGCAGTCGGTTAACGGCGGAGGCTCGACTCTGGGCTTCATCGACCCAACCATCTACGCGCAGAATATAACCTCCAGCTATGACACGGACTTCCACGACATCACCAGCGGCACATCCGGAAGCTATTCGGCTGTGGTCGGATACGACCTGGTAACCGGTTGGGGCAGTCCCAACGGCGCTGCGCTGATCACCGCGCTAACCGGGCCAACCACCGAAACTCCTACGTTTACAATCTCCGCTTCGCCCGCTTCCGTCTCCGTGGCGCAGGGCAAGACCGGTACTTCAACCATAACCACCGCCGCTGTCGATGGCTTTGATGCGGCAGTCGCTTTGTCTGTGACGAGCACACTGCCCACAGGTGTCACTGCAGCCTTGAGCCCAACGTCCATAGCAGCGCCAGGCTCTGGTACGTCCACGCTAACCTTTACCGTGGCCTCCACCGCCGTAGCTGGCACCTACTCAGTCACAGTTACCGGAAAGTCGGGAAGTACTACGGAGTCTACGACTGTTTCGCTCACTGTGACCTCAACAGCGGCTGGCACTTTCACCGTCTCCGTATCGCCCACATCCGGATATCTGGATAGAGGCCAGAGCGGCTATGCCGTGGTCACCACAACTGTCTCCGGCGGATTTGACGCAGCGGTTGCCTTGTCAGCTACTGGCGTCCCCTCGGGCGTAACCTACAGCTTCAGTCCAACATCAATCGCCGCGCCGGGTTCCGGCACGTCCGACTTCAACCTGACCGTATCCAAAAGCGCTCCGACCGGCACCTACCCGATCACCATCACGGCGACCGGTGGAGGCGTTACAAAGACAACAACCCTCACCTTCGAGGTGGAACGCTAACACCCACTCGTTGCCCGCATTCACTGCGCTGGCGCACAGCAAAGAGGCCCGGACTGAAGAGTCTGGGCCTCTTTTTTTCGACCTCGCCGTGCCGATCAGAGAACCTTTGCGAGCCACTTGCCCGTATGCGAATGAAGATTGGCAGCAATTTCCTCAGGAGTACCTACGGCCACCACCTGTCCCCCGCCGGAGCCACCTTCGGGGCCTAGGTCAATCACCCAATCGGCGGACTTGATCACATCGAGGTTGTGTTCAATTACCACCAACGATCCGCCGCCGTCGATAAGCTTGCGCAAGGCGGTCAACAACTTGGAAACATCGTCAAAATGCAGCCCAGTTGTGGGCTCATCCAAGATGTAGAGCACGCGGCTGGCTCCCGATGTGCGGATATTGGCGTTCGCGGCCCGCACTTGCGCCAGATGCGCCGCCAGCTTCACTCGCTGCGCTTCGCCGCCGGACAGCGTGGTTGCCGACTGCCCTAACCGCAGGTACCCCAGACCGACTTCATCCAGCACGGCTAACCGGTCCAGCAGCCGCGGCAGACCAACAAAGAATCGCAACGCCTCTTTGACGGTGAGATTCAGTACCTCGTGGATGTTTTTGCCCTTGTACTGTACGCCCAGAATCTTTGCCTGGAATCGTGTGCCATTGCAGTCCTCGCAGGGCAGTTCGACGTCGGCCAGAAACTGCATCTCCACCGTGACCGTCCCGTCGCCTTCGCATGTCTTGCATCGTCCGCCGGGAATATTGAAAGAGAAGTGACCGGGAGTCAGCGAGAGCTTCTTGGCGTCCGGCTGTGCAGCAAACAGTTCACGTATCAGATCAAAGGCCTTAATGTAAGTGACTGGATTAGAACGTGGTGTGCGGCCGATAGGCGTCTGGTCCACGAGCACCACATCATTCAACCGCTCCGCTCCTTTCAGGTCGCGAAACAGGCCCGACGGGTCCGCGCCCTCCGATTGGCCGAGCGCCCGCGCAACCGCACGATACAGCACCTGATGCACCAACGAAGACTTGCCTGAACCGGAGACGCCAGTGATGGCCACGAGCATTCCCAGTGGAATTTCCACGTCCACGTTCTTGAGGTTGTTGGCGCGGGCACCCCGCAGCACCAGCATTTCCTTGCCAGGTTCGCGACGGCGAGTTGGGACCGGGATCGTGATCTGTCCAGAGAGATAGCGTCCGGTAAGTGAATTGGGATTGGCGAGAATCTCCTCGACTGTGCCTTCGGCCAGCAGCTTGCCGCCGAACTCGCCTGCTCCGGGGCCGAGATCGAGCAGGTGATCGGCTGCGCGCAGCACATCGGGATCGTGCTCGACGACCAGGATTGTATTGCCCAAGTCACGCAGATTCTTGAGGATACGAATCAGCCTGTCGGTATCCCGCGTATGCAGACCGATCGACGGCTCATCCAGAACATAGAGCGCGCCCACCAGGCGCGAGCCCAGCGAAGTGGCTAGCTGGATGCGCTGCGCTTCGCCGCCGGAGAGCGTGCTGGCGAGCCGGTCGAGCGTTAGATAGTCGAGCCCTACTGCGTCCAGAAAGCTGATGCGTTCGCGCACTTCATCCAGAATAGGACCGGCGATTTCCTGATGCATGGCACTCAGAGTCAGTGAGGAAAAGAACGATTTTGCCGCCGAGATGGTCTGCGCAGAGACTTCGCAGATGTTCTTGCCACTTATACGAACGGAGCGCGCTTCGGCACGCAGACGCTGCCCGCGACATTCTGGGCAAACAGCGTAACCTCTGTATTTCGAAAGCATTACGCGTACATGGAGCTTGTACTTCTTGCGCTCCATTTCGGCAAAAAAGCCGTAAACGCCGACAAATCCAGTCTTGCTTTTGTCACCATACAGCAGAATCTCCTGCTGCTCAGCGGTCAAATCCTGCCAGGTCACGTCGAGCGGAACGCCTAGCGACTTCGCCTGCCTGCGCAGATCGCTGAACCAGGTGCGGTACTTAGGGCGATTCCAGGGATCGATCGCACCGTCGTTGAGAGTGAGCGACTTGTCCGGGATGACC
>Ga0302326_10002445_pt1 | contig 45316 bp, 36 predicted proteins | sample Palsa_T0_3_FD_202264 | JGI IMG/M metagenome (GOLD analysis project Ga0302326, IMG submission 202264) | Peat permafrost microbial communities from Stordalen Mire near Abisko, Sweden - Palsa_T0_3 | ecosystem: Environmental > Terrestrial > Soil > Palsa > Peat permafrost | place: Sweden: Abisko... | reverse complement strand
GCTTCCAGGATGCAGTCGTCGCCGCGGATGTGATCGTGATTCCGCGCTCGCGCTCCTGCTCCATCCAGTCCATCACCGTCGTGCCGTCGTGCACTTCGCCGATCTTGTAAGTCACACCCGTGTAGAAAAGGATGCGCTCCGTCGACGTCGTCTTTCCGGCGTCGATATGCGCCATAATCCCGATGTTGCGCATCTGCTCGAGTTGGAATTCCCGTGCCATTTTTGTTGTTCTTGTCGCCTACCAGCGATAATGCGCGAACGCCTTGTTGGCTTCCGCCATTCTGTGAACGTCTTCCTTCTTCTTCACCGCTCCGCCGCGGCCATTTGCCGCGTCAATCAATTCTTCCGCTAGCTTCGTATCCATCGTTCGTCCGGAGCGCTGCCGCGCGTACAGCACCAGCCAGTGAATTGCCAGCGATTGCTTCCGGAACGGATTCACTTCCACCGGAACCTGATAGTTCGCGCCGCCCACGCGCCGCGTCTTCACTTCCAGCACCGGCTTGCAGTTCTCCACGGCCTTCTTAAAAATTTTCAGCGCGTCGTCGTTCGTCTTGGACGCCACCGACTCCATCGCGCGGTAGAAGATACCCTGCGCGGTCGAACGCTTCCCGTCGTACATCATGCTGCTGATGAATTTCTGCACCAGGTCGCTGCCGTACACCGCATCGCCTGGAATCTTGCGCCGAAGAACCCATCCCTTACGCGGCATCTTTCCTCTCTCCTACTTCTGCGCGGCTTTTGGCCGCTTGGCGCCGTATTTCGAGCGCCCTTGCTTGCGATTCTCGACACCGGCCGCATCGAGCGTGCCGCGGACAATGTGATAACGCACGCCCGGCAAATCCTTCACGCGGCCGCCGCGCACCAGCACAATCGAGTGCTCCTGCAGGTTATGGCCGACTCCTGGGATGTAAGTGGTGACTTCCGCGGCGTTCGTCAGGCGGGCTCGAGCTACTTTGCGAAGAGCGGAGTTCGGTTTCTTCGGCGTTTGCGTATATACGCGCACGCACACGCCTCGCTTCTCCGGACAGCCTTCCAGCGCCGGAGACTTCGTCTTCGTTCGCATCTTCTCGCGGCCCTGACGAACCAATTGCGCAAAAGTCGGCACGCTACTTCCTCCAGATCCGTTGAAACTGTTGGTCTGCTGCGGCATACATCACCGCACGATTGTTGCGAGGTGACAGAACAGAAAAGCGAACTGCGCCCCCCGAAGGAAACTGCACGTTGCTCCGCACAGACATTTACGCGCGTTCGCGTGAAATTCGTCTGGTAAATGCGGAGAGGCTTCTACGGCTTTGCGGGGCTGGCGCCCCATTTCGGCCGTTCTTCCGTTCCCGTTCCTTCGTGCCCTGTTCCGGGGAGGAAGACCTAAATCACCGCGACCCACCACAAGGCCCGAAGGCCTCAATACAACCGGGCAAGTATAGGAAAAACTCCTACTTTTGTCAACTCGGTTGTCGTGGAACCTCTATCGCTTCCGTGGCTTGCGAGCGTGTCTCAGATTCATACGACGCGAAATGACCGACCGAACGTCCCAAAGGCATCCCGCTTCGGACCTTTTGGAAAACATCGCTCCGGATCCCACTACCGCTCTCCATTCTTCCGTAAGACATGTATTTTCAGTAATTTACAGAATCGCTGCAGCCGGTTGTCGCCAGGCCTTTCCTCCCTTCTCCGGCTAGGTTCGATTCTATACTGGAAACTCTTAGCCGCGATTGCTTTACTGCCTTTGCAAGGGTGCTCTACACTGGCGGCTCGATTTAATTAGATTCAAATAAACGATGGCTCGTCTAAAATTCAAGATCTCATTCGCGATCCTCATCGCCCAATTCCTCTCTGTCGCCCTTTTGGCCCAGACCTCTACGCCGCAGAAAATCAAATTTGATTCCCGCGACATCTCTCAAAAATCCGCGGCTCCCGCTCAGAGCAAATCTGCTCCGGATGCAGCCAAGCCCGATCATTCGCCCGATTATAAAAATGAACCGTTCGTCATCGAAGAATATTCGACAGTCGTTCGCTTCGAAAATGACGGCACCGGTGAACGCACTCTCGACGTCCGCGCGCTGGTTCAAAACGATACGGGCGTCAAGCGCCTGAGCGAACTCGTCTTCGGCTACGACGCGGCAAACGAGAAGGCTGGAGTGCGATATCTCCGCGTGAAGCACCGCGACGGAGCCCCCACAGCTGCCGGCGCGGACGCCGTAACCGATTCGACGCCGGATATTTTGCGCGACGCGCCCTCCTATTCAAACTTCAAAGAAGAACACGTCAAAGTGCCGCCTCTTCAGGTCGGCGACATTCTCGAATACGGAATTTTCACGAAAATCGTCACGCCCTTCGCAAAAGGACAATTTTGGTACGACCACAATTTCATTGACGCAGCCGTCGTTCTCGACGAGCGCCTGGAAATCAATCTTCCGGCCGGGCGGAAAGTGATTCTTCGCTCCGCCGATCCACATTTCACGCAACACGAAACCGGCGGGCGAAAAATCTACGAATGGAAGCGCACAAATCTTTCCGTGCAGAGCGCCGGCGACTCGAACGACGCCACCTCCAATCCGCCGCCGGCGAAGCCCGGCGCCGGAGGTCCGGATACTCCGGCAATCGAGCTGACTTCGTTCGCAACTTGGGAAGAAGTCGGGAAATGGTATTCAAGCCTGCAGCATGACCGTTCCGCCGCGGCGGCCGACGTTCGCACACAGGCTCTCGCGTTAACCAGCGCACATGAGAAGCAGACTGAGAAAATTCAAGCGCTCTACGATTTCGTCTCGCAGAAAATCAAGTATGTGAATTTACCGCTCGGCCTCGACGGTTACCAGCCGCATACGCCCGCCGAAGTCCTCACCAATCAGTACGGCGATTCGAAAGATAAGTATGTACTGCTCGCCGCGATGCTTGAAGCCATCGGAGTTCATGCCGACGCCGCATTGATGCCGCTCGCGCGCAAGGTTGATCCTCTCGCTCCATCCCCTTCGCAATTCGATCACGTCATCACAAACATTCCTCCGAGTGCCGCAGCGGCCGAGTCCATTTGGCTTGACGCAGGATCGGGCGTCGCGCCGTACCGTTATCTAATACCCAATCTCCGCGGCAAGAAAGCCCTGGTAATTTCCGCCGCCGGCAATGCAAGTCTCGTGCAGACGCCCAAGAGCCCTCCATTTCTCTCGACGCAAGAAGTCACCGTCGAGGGCCGCTCGAGCGATCTCGGCAAATTGACGGCGAAGATTCACTACCGTCTCCGCGGCGACAACGAATTTGCATTCCGCAGCGCCCTACGCCGCGCGCCCGAAAGCCAGTGGAAACAAATCGGCCAGACAGTCGCCGTGCTCGATGGATTCCATGGTGAAGTCTCCAAAATCGAAGCCAAAGACGTCTCTTCCACGGAAAAGCCCCTTGAATTGACACTCGACTACACGCAGAAGGCTTTTCTCGATTGGACGGCGCCCTCGTCCAAAATTCCCATTCCACTGCCTGCGCTCGGAATGCCCGATCTGCCAGCGGAAAAAAATGCTCCAATTTCACTCGGCTCTCCGCTGGCCATCACACTTCGCCTCAAGCTGACGTTGCCGTCAGGTGACACCATTCACGCGCCCACTGGCATCGCCGTCACGCGAGATTACGCCGAGTATCACTCGAGCTACACGGTGGCCGGCGACGTCATCACCGTCGAGCGCACCATGCGCTTCAAGATGCGCGAATTGCCCGCCTCTCGGGCGGACGATTACCAGGCATTCACGCGCGCCGTCCTTGCCGATGGCAGCCAGCACGTCTCCATCGAAAATCCGAACGCCAGCGCCACGAAAATCCCAGAGTCCGCGACGGCCGCAGAATTAGTCGAAACCGGAACAGCCGCGCTTGACGCGGGCGACGCCCGTCTCGCGCTCGCACTCCTGAGCCGCGCATCCGAGCTCGAGCCAACTCGTAAGGATGTTTGGAGTGGGGTAGGTCTCGCGCACCTGCGCCTCAACGAATACGACGGCGCGATTGCGGCATTCAAAAAGCAAATTGAAATCAATCCGAAGGATGAAACGGTCTACGATTTTCTCGGCGTCACGCTCGTGCAACAGCAAAAGCTCGATGAAGCAGCCGTCGCATTCCGCAAGCAGGTGGAGCTGAAGCCGCTCGATAAATTCGCTCACGCTTCACTCGGCCTCCTGCTCGTTCAGCAAAAGAAATATACCGAAGCCATACCCGAACTCGAAAAGGCCGCCGTTCTCGCGCCTGACAATTCACAATTGCAGCTCACGCTCGCCGACGCTTATATCAACGCCGGCAGATCCAAAGACGCCGTCGCGGCATTCGATAAAGCCGCAAAGATTTCGCCCACTCCGGAAATCTTAAACAACATCGCTCAACTACTGGCTCAAAAAGATCTCGACCTCGAAAAAGCCGGGAAATATGCCGGCTCGGCCGTTGACGCAGCCACAGCGTCTTTGAAAACGGCCGATCTCGATCACCTCACCGACGAAAACCTCGCGCAAGTGCAGAATCTAGGCGCGTACTGGGACACGCTCGGCTGGATACGCGTTCGCAGCGGAGATTTCGATAGTGCGGAAACTTATCTTCGCGCCGCATGGAAGCTCACGCAGAACGGCGGCGTCGGCGATCACCTCGCCCAGCTCTACGAAAAGCGCGGCCAAAAAGTTCTCGCGGTGCAAACGTACTTGCTGGCGATATCCGCGCCGCATTCGCCTAAAGAAACCCAGGCGCGCCTCACGGCGCTTGCTGGCGAAGGATTCGCCACTGACGAGAGGCTGAAGCAAGCCCGCGCCGATCTCGCTTCCGAACGAATCTATTCCGTCAAAAATTCCGGCGCGGAAAGCGTGGAGGCTGATTTCTGGCTGCTCCTCGTTCCTTCCGGCGGCGGCGCACATGCGGAAGCCACAATGTTCATCCGTGGCAGTGATTCATTGCGCAACGCGGGTGATGCTCTTCGAGCGGTTGATTTCGGCGCGATGTTTCCGAGCGCTTCTCCGGCAAAACTCGTGCGCCGTGGAACTTTGGCATGCACGACGAAGGCGGTGGATTGCACCTTCATCCTGAACCGGCCGGAAGAAGTGAGCAGCGTGGAGTAATTGCGGGGAGTACTTGGATGTTCTGGCGCGCAGCCACCGGAGCCCCACGGCTGTATAAGCCCGTCATTCCGAGCGCAGCGAGGAATCCCTCCTGCCTTTCTTTTGTCCCGCCGGCTCTTTGCCTCTAACGCCGCGTGCTCACAGGCTCGCCGCTACTTGAACTCCATTACTTCCTTTTCTTTCAAAGCCGAGAGATCCTCAATTTTCTTCGTTTCCTGGTGGGTGACTTTCTCGAGTTCGTCGAGAGTCCGCTTCTTGTCGTCTTCGCTGATCTTTTTTTCTTTCTCGAGCTTTTCGACCGCCTCTTTGACGTCGCGGCGAATATTTCGGACGGCCGTGCGGTGATTCTCGAGCACTTTGTGGATGTGCTTCACAAGATCTTTGCGGCGCTCTTCCGTGAGCGATGGAATCGGCACGCGAATCACTTTGCCGTCGCTCGCCGGATTTAGCCCGAGATCCGAAGTCCGAATGGCTTTATCAATCATCGCAACAGCGCTCGGATCCCACGGCGAAATCACAATCACCGTCGGATCGGGAACGGAAAGCGTCCCCAATTGATTCACCGGCATCGGCGTGCCGTGATAATCCACACGAATGGAATCGAGTAGCCCGGTGTTCGCGCGGCCCGTACGAATGGTCGCCAGTTCCTTGCGAAAATCCTCCACCGCTTTTTCCATGCGCGTTCTCGCCTGCCCGAGCGCGTCTTTGGTCGATTCAATTGTCGTCATGGAATTCTCGTCTCCATGTTCTCATCTCTGTTCCCGTCGCCCGCCGACTCGAAATTCCGCAGCGTGGCGCTCACTCCGCCTGAACCAGCGAGCCCACTTTTTCGCCCAGCACGACACGCTTCAAATTTCCCGCCACATTCATATTGAAAACAATGATCGGCATCTTGTTGTCCATGCAAAGCGAGATCGCCGTCGAATCCATCACCGAAAGCCCCTTCTGCAGGACGTCAATATACGTGATGCGATCGAAGCGCCGCGCCGTCGGCACCAATTCCGGATCGGCGTCGTAGACTCCGTCCACGCGCGTCGCCTTCAGAATCACTTGCGCCTTGATTTCCATCGCACGCAGCGCCGCCGCAGTGTCCGTCGAAAAATAGGGATTGCCGGTGCCCGCGGCGAAGATAACCACGCGATGTTTCTCGAGATGGCGCGTCGCGCGCCTGCGGATGAATGGCTCGGCTACCTGATGCATTTCAATGGCGCTCATCAATCGCGTGAAGCAGCCCATCTTTTCAAGAGCGTCCTGCAATGCGAGGCCATTGATTACGGTCGCGAGCATGCCCATGTAGTCGCCGGTCGCGCGGTCAATCGCCAGCGATTTCTGCCGGACGCCGCGAAAAATGTTTCCGCCGCCCACCACGATCGCCACATGCACGCCCAGATCGTGAATCTGCTTGATCTCTTTCGCAATCACCACTACCGTCTCGGCATGAATTCCCGAATCCATCGGCCCTTGCAGTGATTCGCCGGAAATTTTCAACACGATCCGCGTGAAAACCGGCTGGCTTTTCTTCTCCGTTGTCTGTTTCGAAGCCTGCACTTTGGCCATGCGGTAAGGGCATCCCCCGCGCCCGCGCGCATTCTAGCAGAGAATCCCCCGCGCGACATCCGTACCCATCAGTTTGTCGTTGCGGGTTATTTTCGGGCTGGCCAGCAGAACTATCGACGATCAAACGAACGGCAAGCACGTCGTCGCGCCGGCATCCTGCCGGCGGTTTTCCGCGCGGCGGCGTGAGCTAAAAACGCCGGCAAGATGCCGGCGCTACGAATGCATTCCCGGCTTTCGTGGAGCCGTCCGTCTTTTGATTTTCCGCTGAAAGCTTCTACTGCTCCGTAGGAGTTTCAGCCGCTTCAGGCGTTGCGGTCGTCGTCGGTGGCACCGCTTGCGCTCCATCCATCTCGCCGACTTTAAACCGCGCGAAACGTCGAATCGCAACATTCTCGCCCAGCTTGGCAATCGCCGCGTCCACCAGCTCCTTCACCGTAATGCCTTCATCGCGAATGAAGTGCTGCTCGTAGAGGCAATTCTCTTCGTAGAATTTTTCCATCTTGCCGCTGACGATCTTCTCGATGACGTTGTCCGGCTTCCCAGTCGCGCGGGCCTGCGCCTTATAAATATCGCGCTCGCGTTCCAGAATTTCCGGGGTCACCTCTTCGCGCTTCAGAAAGCGCGGATCGACCGCCGCAATGTGCATCGCCACGTCATGGCATAGCCGCTGAAAATCGTCCGTCCGCGCCACGAAATCGCTCTCGCAATTGATTTCGACAAGCACGCCGATTTTTCCGCCCGCGTGAATGTAGTATCCCACCAGCCCTTCCGACGTCGTGCGCTGCGCCTTTTTCTGCGCGGCCGCCTGGCCTTTCTTACGAAGAACGCTGATCGCCTGTTCGACATCGCCCTTTGATTCAATCAGCGCTTCGCGGCACGCCGTGAATCCTGCGCCCGTGCGCTCGCGAAGCTCCTTCACCAGCTGAGCGGGGATATTGGTCTGTCCGGGTTCAGTTGCCATGAGTTCTTCTATTCCTTCCAGGATTTTTTGAATTTCGCGAATTCGCGCGTGGCTAACCAACTAAACGGGAAACTGCCGGTTTGTCTTATCGCCCGTCTATCAGCTGTCACGCTGGACTAGGCTTTTTCCAGCGGATGGGCCCGTGCCCAGGGTAAGCACGTCACAAGTCAAATGTCGCTTATAGCTTCGCGCCGCCGCTGTCCGAGCCGGACGCAACCGGGGCCGCTTCTGGCGTAGCCGCCGCCTCATCCGTCGCGGCCGGCGTCTCTTCGGGCGTCACCACTTCCGGCGCCAACACTTCGCTTGGCTCCGCGTCAACAAAGTCGCCTTCCTGCTTTTCGTACTTCTCGTAGGCGCTTGTGTCCACGTAGTCGACCTTATCGCCAGTATCGGCGCCTTCGGTCGTCTTCTGCGCGGCGATTTGCGTCCGCTCGTATTGTTGCCGTCCGGTAAGAACGGCGTCGGCGATTTTCGAAGTGAACAGCCGGATCGCGCGCAACGCGTCATCGTTTCCGGGAATCACCACGTCCACGATATCCGGATCGCAATTCGTATCCACGATCGCCACCACCGGCACTCCCATGCGCCGCGCCTCGCGCACAGCGATCTGCTCGTTGTTCGGGTCGATCACGAACATCGCGTCCGGGAGCGTCAACATATTCTCGACACCCGAAAAATTCTGTAGAAGATGCTTGAGCTCGCGATCGAGCCGCGCCGCTTCCTTCTTCGGAAGCTCAGCCATGCGGCCGTCTTCCGTCATCGCTTTCAGCAGCTTCAGGCGTTTGATGGATTTTTGAAGCGTCACCCAGTTCGTCAGCGTGCCGCCGAGCCAGCGATGCTGCACGTAGTACATCGAGCAGCGCTTCGCTTCTTCGACGATGGCTTCCTGCGCCTGGCGCTTCGTGCCCAGGAACAAAATTGTGCGGCCCTGCGCCGTCAGCTCAGCCACATAGCGCGCGGCTTCGCGAAACATCTTCAGGGTTTTCTGCAGATCAATTATGTGAATGCCATTTCGTTCGCCGAAGATATATTCCTTCATCTTCGGATTCCAGCGTCGCGTCTGGTGGCCAAAATGCACTCCGGCCTCCAGCAACTCCTTCATCGTAATTTCTACTGCCAATGTTCCTCCTCTATGAAAGGGGCGCTTTGACTGTTCGCCCGCTGCGCGAGCAGCAGCGTCCTTTTGTGCCGGTATCAAGCCGGCCATGAATTTGTCCCGCCTGCGCGGAACATAAAATCAACTGCCTATCGCCTGCCTGACTGCACTTCCGAGGACCAGCGAGCGAAGCTGGCCCGAAGAAATCTGCTTCTCCGAAACTGGCCGCCAATTAGCGCTTGCTGAACTGGAAGCGTCGCCGCGCGCCCTTCTGCCCGTACTTCTTCCGTTCCTTCATGCGCGAATCGCGCGTCAGAAAACCATTCTTGCGCAGCGCCGGGCGCAAATCGGGATTCAGAAGTGAAAGCGCGCGCGAAAGTCCCATGCGCACTGCTCCAGCCTGCCCACCGACTCCTCCACCCTTCACCGTCGCCCACACGTCCACCTGCTCCGTCATCTGCGTAAACTTCAGCGGCTCAACCGCTGCCGTGTGCCACGCGACATTCTTGAAATATTCTTCCACCGGCCGGCCATTCACGGTGAATCGCGCCGCGCCCAATTTCACGAATACGCGCGCCACAGCTTCCCGGCGGCGGCCCGTGCTGTTGATTTTCTTTCCGGCACCGCCGGCATTTGTCGATGTCGAGCTCAAATTTAAGTCTCCTCCTGCTTCATCACGACCCTGAGGGCAGGTAAGCCCGAAGGGTTTTCCCTAGCAAATGACCCACACGCCACGTCCGGCCGAAGGGTTTCCCTAATTTCGCGCCGGTGCCAAAAAGTCACACCCAGCGACAAATGTGCTTCAAACGCTGCGCCGATTCCTGAACGATTCGAACAGGAGAACGTGGTTAAAGCGCAAACGGTTGGGGCTTCTGTCCAGCGTGGCGCAACTGACTCTTATCGCCCGCGTAAATCCGCAGCTTGCGGGCGCGGCGTGCCCGCAGCTTGTTCTTCGGCAACATCCCCAGCACGGCCTCGCGGATAATCTCCGCAGGCTGTTGCTGCATCTTGCGGCGGAACGGCACTTCTTTCAGTCCGCCCGGAAAACCGCTGTGGTGCCGGTAAATTTTTTGGTCAGCCTTGTTTCCGGTCACCCGCACGCGCTCGGCGTTGATCACTACCACGTGATCTCCGCAATCAAGGTACGGCGTAAACTGCGGCTTGTCCTTGCCGATCAAAAGCCGCGCGATTTGCGTCGCCAACCGGCCTAGCACCTGACCGTTCGCATCAATCACTAACCAGTTTTTGCCCTCGGCCAGATCTTCCACCTCCTGGCCCTTTGGCACATACGTCCGCATCTGTCCAGTCACACCTTTCCTGTTAGAGACAAACCGCAATCATAAAGCACCGCAGAAATCCTGTCAACGAACTCCCCCGTCAGATTTTGCCCGATGGCCAGTGGCCTCTCTGCTTGACTCTCGGAATATAATGCCGCCACGTATTTAGGCCCCCGCGTGCATTGAAGGAATCGGCCCCTAAAAGCCCTGCGAGGAGGTAACTCATGTTCAAGTTCGAGCGCCCCGTCTTAACGGCAGCGTTATTTCTTCTCTCCACGATCATCATTGGCTGTGGCACGAAGGAAGGACCAGCACCGCCGGCGGCTGCGCCCGCGTCGCAACCGGCTCCTGCTTCGGCCCCGGCTCCCGCGCCCGCCGCTGCCGCCGCGCCTGCCGCTCCCAGTGCTCCCTCGGCCGCAACGGAAGGCGACATTCCAGGCGTCCGTGTCGCGATCACCGAGCTCAAGCGCACGTCAAGTTCGGTTACGTTGAAGTTCACGCTCTACAACACTTCCGCCACAACCTTCAAGACGTACGCCATCTTCGACGAGGATCCGTACAGAGGCTACCGCAACTTCAGCGGCGTCCATCTCATTGACACGGCTGCGAAGAAGAAATACTTCGCCGTGGCCGACAGCGATCGCAAATGCCTTTGCAGCGACGACGTAGCCGATCTGCCGCCAAACTCATCCGTCGCGCTTTGGGTGAAGTATCCGCCGGTCCCCGATGACGTGCAGAAGATCACCGTCCAAATTCCACACTTCATTCCCTTCGAAGACGTTCCGATCACGCGCTAACGCCGCATCGGGAGGAATGAAGTGAAAAATTATTTGCTCCGCGCGGCCCTGATCGCACTCGCGACGCTGACGCTGCCGGGCCTTGTCTGGGCTCAAGACATCGGCGGCAAGGTCTCCGACTTGCAACCTAAAGTCCTCGATCTGGTCTTTCGTGTCGATGACATGGGCGGCAACGTTCAGAGTCTAGACATCAAAGAGACGCCGACCGAATTGCGCATCGATCTCGCGGCCGATGTCTTATTTGATTTTGACAAGTCGGACCTCCTGCCCAAAGCGCAGCAAACGCTCACGCAAGCCGCGCAAATCATTCGCGATCGCGCAAAAGGCGAAGTGCGCATCGATGGTTACACCGACGCCAAAGGCTCCGGCGCCTACAACCAGAAGCTGTCCGAACGCCGCGCCGATGCCGTGAAAGCCTGGTTCATCAAAGACGCCAAAATTCAAAACGTCAAATTTGTGACGGAAGGCTTCGGGGCCAAGAACCCGGTCGCGCCCAACGCAAATCCCGATGGTTCCGATAAGCCCGATGGCCGCCAGAAGAACCGCAGAGTCGAAATCATCATTCGTAAATGAACCGAGAAAGCTGAACGAAGAAAATCTCGCGCTGTTAATAACGAGAATGTTGCGATGATCAACGATGAACGGCGCTCTCGGAACGCGAATTGAGAGTGATAAAATCCTGTCACGGTAAACTGTTATGATGCTGCGTCACCTTCGAGAACGCTTAACGCAACCCTATCACTTGGGTCTCCAGGACAGTCTCAACGCTCGAATCGAATCAGGTGAGTTGACCGAAAACACGAAACTATCTTCGGTCCTGGATTCGCTGGATATCGTGCAACTCACGTTGGGGATCGAAGACATGGGATTTGAGCCGAGCGTGCCAATCAAAACGGTAGGAGAGTTGCTCTCGTTGCTAAAAGAGGTCGAATTTCATCTCGGGCGTAAGAAAAGACCGCAGGCTTAGTGGAGATGCGTCACAGCCCAATCAGAGCCACACAGGCGATACTCGGACAGACTCCTCGGATGCCGCGCGTTCCGAATCTCTCGAAGGATTCTGACAACAGCCGGGTATTTCTAGAGGACGCAACAGCACCCACGCTCGTCCAAAAATGGCGCGGCGGGCAACCACGCAGCCCCATGGCCGCGCGCTCGCCCGCCGGATAGCGGTGCTAGGAAATTTAGAATCTACGAAGAAGAAGTCGTGGAGCTCTTCGTCGCACGGGTGAACGACTTTTCCGATTCGCTGCTATCGGAGTCGCCCGCCGCGCTCGACTTCTCGATCTCGATCGAGCCTTTGAAGTACGCGCCGTCTTCGATCATGATTCGCGCAGTGGTCAGATCGCCCACCACCGAGCCGTCTTTCTTGATCTCAATCCGGTCGCGCGCCTGCAAATTCCCCTTCACGTTCCCGTACACGACCACTTCGCGTGCAATCACATCGGCCGTGACCTTCGCGCTCGCTCCAATCACGAGCTTGCGGTCCTCCAGGTGAATCAATCCTTCGACGCTGCCGTCGAGGTGAAGATCCTCGTTGCCGGAGATCTCCCCCTTGAAATGCAGGCTCTGTCCCAGGCGCGCTGTGGCGCCCGAAGAAGATGTAGCTGGATAGCTCGTCTCAAGCGGACTCATTTTTCTTGCCTCCACCGGCGGCGGTGCGCTCGCCGTGCTAGGTTTGTATAACTCCGGCGTTACGTGCGATACCGGCGTAGGCGGCTCCGGCACATTCGAAGTGGGTTTCGCCGGTGCTGCCGGTTTCTTCTCTCCCCACATACTTCCTCCTTGGGCCCAACTAAAACCGAACGGCAACAGCGCTCGCCTGCTTTTGAGGCCGGGGAAACCAAATTTAGACCCGTGAGCCGCACTTAGCAATCCCAAAATGGACCAAAGGTTTCCAGTGAAGCAACGCACACAACAAGCCTGTACCAACGGACACGTCGCTACAAAACGGAAGCTGTCAGAAGAAAGGTCGAACCGATCAAGAAAATCCCACGGAAGCAGCACTCAGCGCCAGCAGCACTTGTAGCGCCGGGCTTCACGCACGGCAGCCTTTGACTTTTAGCGCCTCGCTTCAGAGCCTGTGTGACGACGACAGTGTTTTGTCAGAACATGACTTCAGCGTTTTGTCAGCGCATGACTTCAGTCATGCCGCAAGACTAGAGAATGCTGTCATCCCGAACGAAGTGAGGGATCTGCGGTTCGTATGGAAAGGCTCTATTACTTTTACATCTTGGCGAGTGCCGCGTCACGCACACTCTTCAGCCCGGCAGCCTTTGACTTCTTACCAAATAAAAAAAAGCTGCCGCGATAGCCTAAATCTTTAAATAAATATCACCCCAAACCCAAATCAATACTTCCTCAGCACGCCAATCACCCGCCCCTGAATCCTCACATCCGACGCCGGAACAACAATCGGCGCCATCTGCGAATTCGCAGGCTGCAATCGAACTTTCCCGCCCGGCTCGCGATAAAATCGTTTGAGCGTCGCATCCTGCCCTTCCACCAGCGCCACAACAATTTCGCCCGGATTCACCACTTGCGTCTGCTCGACCACAATGAAATCGCCATCAAGAATGTGATCGTCGCGCATCGATTCGCCCTTCACCTGCAAAACAAAATTGTTGTGCCCGCGCGTAAAATCCGCCAGCGAAATCGATTCCTTCTCCTCCACGGCTTCCACGGGCAATCCCGCCGCGATCCGTCCAATGAGCGGCAGTTCGTTCGAGCGACGCGCGATCACCTGCTCGCTCACTGGCTTCGGCAACTGCGTCACTTCGATCGAGCGGCTTTGATTGTACCCGCGGCGCACGAATCCCTTCGTCTCCAGCGTCGAGAGATGCTTGTGCACAGTCGCAAGTGAAGTGAGCTTCATCGCGTGCGCGATCTCTTCGAAGCTCGGCGAGTAGCCGTTCTTGTTCATGAAGCTAACCAGATAATCGAGCACTTCTTTCTGCCGCTTCGTCAGCGCCATGGTCACACTTCCTTTCGATTCATTCGCGCAGCCAATATCATTGGCGAAGACAAAGCGAAAGTCAAGTGCAGTCTAGAAGTTTCTAGGTGACGCACAATGTAATGAGGGTTTACAGGGGCGCCGTTTGCGGTATCTCGAACTCTGACACGCTCCTTCGGCCGTCAATCGTAGCGCCGGCATCTTGTTTACCCTGAGCCTCGAAGGGCCGGCGATTTTTCTTCATCGCCAATCATCACGCGCCTCTACGCAAAAAAGGGCGAAGCAACCGCGCTTCGCCCCCATTCCTGTAACGCAAAATCTCTAATTCGCAGCTGCCGGCATCTTCATCGGCTCGTCAAAACTTCCGCCGTAAATCGCCGGCACTTTCGCTCCCATCGGCCGCAAATAAACCGCCAGCTGCCCGCGATGGTGAATCGAATGATTGTTAACAAATCCCAGATAAGCCACCGCCGGCATATTGAATATCGCGAACGTAACCTCGGTTGCCAGCTTTTCTGCCGGCAAAGCTTTCACCTTAGCCAAAGCCGCCGGAAACTCTTTGTCGTAGTACGCCACGATTTCCGCCACGCTTCCAAATTCCTTCGTGCCTTCGCGGACAAATTCGCCCTTCGCGATGCTGTTCAAGAACCAAACATCGGAGGAAGCGATATGCGAAGCGAGCGCGAACGCGGTCCGCGAGTTTTCGTCCGGACGATAATGCTTGTTATCTTCGGGCACGGCCGCCAGAATTCTCCTAGTAATCGCATATTCCCGCTCGAGCCCCTGCGTAAACATTTGTGCCACAAACGCCGCCTGCTCAGGATTCATAATTCTTCTCCTCGTCTCTCGAATCACCACCTGGAATTGTTTTCCGGAACTTCCGTTCAGCACCTACTGGCTTGCTGTCCGAGTGCTTCACAATTGTCATCCCGAACGAAGTGAGGGATCTGCATTTCGTAGGGAAAGGCTGCATTTCGTCTACATCTTGTACCATACTGCCGAGCCGTTCGCACAACCTTCACCGCAATCGCCCTGCCGTTTGCCAAGCCTCGACGCGCAGGCGTAGAATGCCCACCCAGTGACGGACACCAATCCCATCAACGGCCGCACCATCTCCCATTACGAAGTCCTCGATAAATTGGGCGGCGGTGGTATGGGCGTTGTCTACAAAGCCAAGGACACCCGCCTCGGCCGAAGCGTCGCGCTGAAATTCCTTCCCGACGACATTTCCCAGGACCCGCAAGCGATCGAGCGTTTCCGCCGCGAAGCCCGCGCCGCATCCTCGCTCAATCATCCGAACATCTGCACGATTTACGACATCGGCGAATTCGAGAGCCGTCCCTTCATCGCCATGGAGCTGCTCGAGGGCCTGACGCTGAAGCACCGCATCGCCGAGAAAGCCATCCCGGTCTCCGAACTCCTGGACGTCGGCATCCAAATCGCCGACGGTCTCGAAGCCGCCCACGCAAAAGGCATAGTCCACCGCGACATCAAGCCCGCGAATATTTTCTTAGTGAAAAAAGGCTCCGCGAAAATACTAGACTTCGGCCTGGCGAAACTCGCAACCCAGCGTCAATCCACGCCGGACTCCGTGAGCGAATCGTCAATGCCCACGCAAGCGGATCTGCCCAACGCCGCGCAACTCACCAGCCCCGGCAGCTCGATGGGCACGGTCGCCTATATGTCGCCCGAACAAGCCCGCGGCGAAGAGCTCGACGCCCGCTCCGATTTATTTTCGCTAGGCGTCGTGCTCTACGAAATGGCGACGGGCACCGTTCCCTTCTCCGGCTCGAGCGTCGCGCTGATTTTCGACGGCATCTTGCATTCCGCAGCCACTCCCGCAACGAAATTGAATTCCCGACTGCCTTCAGCCCTCGAAAATATTTTCGCCAAGGCCCTCGAAAAAGATTCCGACCTGCGTTACCAAACCGCCGCGGAGCTTCGCGCCGACCTGAAGCGCCTCAAGCGCGACCTCGACTCAAGCCGCCACCCATCGTCCGAAAAAACCGAATCGTCGCCCGCGCACGCAGTCGCCGCTCCATCGACAAGCAAATCCGTCGCCGTCCTCTATTTCGAAAATCAGGGCGGCTCCAAGGAAGATGAATACCTGCGCGACGGCATCACCGAGGACGTCATCACCGAACTCTCCAAAATCCGCGGACTGAACACCTTTTCTCGTCCGACGGTCATGGCCTTCCGGGACAAGCCTGTGACTCCCGCGCAGATCGGCCAGCAACTCGGTGCCGCTTTCGTTCTCACCGGCACGTTGCGCCGCGCCGGCGCGCGCCTTCGCATCAGCACGCAGCTTATCGACGCCCGGACTGATTTTCCGCTTTGGTCTGAGCGCTTCGATCGTGAAATGAAGGACGTTTTCGAAGTGCAGGACGAAATCGCCCGCAAGATTGCCGAGGCCCTGCGTGTCACGCTTTCGCCGCAAGAGCTTGAGGCCCTGGCCGACAAGCCCACGGAAAACCTGCAAGCCTACGATCTCTTTCTCCGCGGCAAGCGCTACGCCCGGCGGCAGACCCGCCAGGACGTTGAGTTCGCGCTCCAGATGTTCGAGAACGCCGTGGTTTTGGATCCCAGTTTCGCTCTGGCCTACGCCGCCTGCGCCAACGCCTGCGCCATGTACTACTCCTTCTTTAGCCGCGATCCGGTTTGGGTCGAACGCGCGCGCGAAGCTTCCGGCAAAGCCGTGGCGCTGCGATGGGACCTGCCGGAGGTGCAGGTCAGTCAGGCTTGGGTCCTTTACGCCGCTGGCCTGTATGACGAAGCCGTGCGTATGGTGAAGAAGGCTGTCGAGCGCAAGCGCGATTGCGAGGGCGCCTATTACATGCTTTGCCGCGCTCTCTTTGCCGCGGGCCGCTACCAGGAAGTTTTGGACGTCGCCGAAGCGGCCCTCGAAGCCGGCGGTGAGGATTACAACATCTTCGTCCCCATCCGCAATGCTTTCGGCGCCATGGGCAACGAAGCAGGCCAGCGTCAATTAGTTCAGAGATTCGTCGTCGCGCTCGAGAACCACTTGAAGCATGTCCCCGAAGATGCGCGGGCCCGCGTCCTGCTGGGCGGCTGCTACGGCGAATTGAAACGGACCGACGACGCGCTGCGTGAACTCAATCTGGCGATCACCTTGCGAGCCAACGAAGCCTCGATTCTTTACAACGCGGCTTGCGTTTACTGCGTTCTAAACAGAAAAGCCGAAGCCCTGGATGCCCTGCGCAAAGCCTGGGAAGCAGGTTCGAAGGACGCCGTCTGGGCCCGCCGCGACCCCGACCTCGCCATGCTCCACGGCGACCCAGAGTTCGAGCGCCTCTACCCAGAAGCTCCCGCTGCACCGCCCCCCTCCGCCACCCATTAGCTCGGCATCCCGCAATATGCGTTCGCGATAATTTGGCTGTACAAATTACCTCAATGACAGGAATGCGATTCAAGATTGACGCGTTAAAGGCAATCAGTCAATCGTCGCGCCGGCATCTTGCCGGCGTTTTTCCGCGCGTCCACCGCTAATCAACCTTTCTTATCGCCGCAACCACAAAACCCCGTTGATCTTTTCTTCCGTTATTACGAGTTCCCCGAAATCGCGCCAGGCCACTGTAGCGCCGCACCGACTTTCGTGCGGCACTTTTAACGCTGGCAGTAATTCGACTGAACGCACCGCCCGTTGTCCCCACGAATTCGACCATCCATTTCCAAATCTTACATACCCCGACATTTGATTTGCCGATTCCCGTCTGCTACGTTCGTTATGGAGCGAATTTGAGTAATGACTCTAGTATCTATATACGACAATCGTCTCTGTAGCTCACGTCCCCGGCGCAACAAAGTCGCGACGAGACGTGAGGCCTCAAAGCGCAATCCGCCGCTCCAATTCCTCCCAAATATCGCGACACACGCCGCGAGAAATATTCGCTCTAACTCATTCAAAACAAACAACCGGCGGAACAATATCGCGGCACAAAACGCACACTCGGCTAAATGCGATTTCGTGCCAGAATCATCTTCGGAAAGCGCGTTCGCGAGCGTCTACGCATCCAACCTATGCACGCGCCACATGCACCTCGCGCGCCGATCGGCTGCAACAGATCTCGAATTCAACCGTCAAACATAAATGATCCACAAAAACGCTTTTAAGAAAACCGCGCGCCAAAAAATTTCAGGAACACTAAGGAGTTCGAATTTGCTTCGTACACTCAGCCTCTGTGCGGCTCTTGCCGCCGTAATGATCCTCGCGTCCTCGATGTCCGGCCAAGCGAAGCCCGCGGCAAACTCCGACGCCACGCGCGCCACTCTCGACAACGGCCTCAGAGTCGTAATCGTTCGCGATCCTCTCGCGCCAGTGGCCACCGTTGAAATCAACTACCTCGCGGGCGGCAACGAGACGCCCGCAGGTTTCCCCGGCATGGCACACGCACAAGAGCACATGGCCTTCCGCGGATGCTCCGGCGTCACCGCCGATCAGATCGCCGCGATCTACGCTCAACTCGGCGGCGCCGGCAACGCCGACACGCAGCAAAACATCACCCAATATTATTCCACCGTCCCAGCTTCCGATCTCGACGTCGCCCTGCGCATCAACGCCGCCTGCATGCAGGACGTCCAGGATTCGCAGGCGGAATGGGCTACTGAGAAAGGCGCGATCGAGCAGGAAGTAGCCCGCGATCTTTCGAACCCGACCTACAAATTCATCACGCGCCTAAACGAAGACATGTTCTCCGGCACCGTCTATAGCCACGATGCTCTCGGAACGAAGGACTCTTTCGACGCGACCACTGGCGACATGCTCAAAGATTTCTATAAGCGCTGGTACGCTCCCAACAACGCCATCCTGGTTGTCGCAGGAGATGTTCAACCGTCTGCCGTGCTCGCCCAAGTCAAAGAATACTTCGGCAAAATCGAAAAAAAATCGCTGCCCGCGCGCCCGGAAATCACGCTGCCGCCGGTAAAAGCGGAATCCTTCACGCTCGATAGCAACCTTCCCTACCTCTTGGCGTTCGTTTCCTATCGCACAGCCGGAACCGATAGCCCAGATTTCGCGGCCGTCCAAATATTGAGCGATGTTCTGGCCAGCCAGCGCGGGAATCTCTACGCCCTCGTTCCCGCAGGCAAAGCGCTCGAGACAGGTTTCGGTCTCGTCGAGGCGTATCCGAAGGCGAGCGTAGCTTTCTCCGCCGCAGCCCTGCCCGCCGATGCCGATGCGAAACCCATTATCGCGGAGATGCGCAAGATAATGTCCGACTACGCCGCCAACGGCGTGCCCGCCGACCTCGTCGAAGCTGCCAAGCGAAAAGAAATCGCCGGCGCCGAATTCCGCCTTAATTCAATTCCCGGCCTCGCAGAAGCCTGGTCGGCGGCCGTCGCCGGAGAAGGACGAAACTCGCCCGACGATGACGTGGACGCGATGAAGAAAGTAACGCTCGAAGATGTAAATCGAGCCGCGAAAAAATATCTGGTGGATCAGGAATCGATCGCAGCAGAATTAAAACCACAGCCCACCGGCGCGCCGGTATCCTCCCGCGGCTTTGGCGGTGGCGAGGAGTTGACCGCTGCTCCAACAAAGCCAGTTGAACTTCCCCCTTGGGCTGCATCGAAACTTCTATCGCTCGAGAAACCGCCCTCCGAGTCCCCCTCTTCCGACGTGACATTGCCGAACGGCTTGCGCCTCATCGTCCGCACGGAGAAAATTACGCCAACGATAACCGTCGAAGGCGCCGTTCGCAACGATCCGCAAATGGAAGCGCAGCCTGGAAAAGATGGCGTCAGCGACGTCCTCGACGATCTATTTTCCTACGGCACGCAAAGTTTGGATCGCCTCGCGTTTCAAAAAGCTCTCGACGATATCGCCGCCGAAGAGTCGGCCGGCACCAGCTTCTCTCTCGAAGTTTTGAAAGGTGACTTTTCGCGAGGCATTCAACTGCTGGCCGACAATGAATTGAATCCCGCGCTCCCGGATGAAGCTTTCAAGGTCGTCCAATCGCAAACAGCCCAATACGTCGCCGGCAGGGTAAAGAGTCCTGGCTATCAGACCAGCCGCGCTCTGAAATCGGCGCTCTATCCGGCGAATGATCCGTCGCTTCGCGACGCCACAGCGCAGACGGTCTCGTCACTCACCCTCGACGACGTGAAACAGTATTACGCCAAAGCTCTTCGCCCCGATCTCACCACGATTGTGGTGATCGGCGACATCACACCCGAGGAAGCCCGGACCGCCGTTGAGAAATGGTTCGGAGGATGGAAGGCTTCCGGCGCCAAGCCCGATGTTGACCTACCGGGCATCCCCGCCAACAAGGCATCCGCGGCAAACGTTCCCGATCCCAGCCAGCTTCAGGACACGGTAAATCTTTCGGAAACCGTCGGCATCACGCGATTCGATCCCGATTACTATCCGCTTCAAATGGGAAATCACGTTCTCGGCGGCGGATTCTACGCCACTCGTCTCTATCATGATTTGCGTCAGGAAACCGGCTACGTCTACAACGTGGACGTCGCCATGAACGCGGGTAAAACCAGAACGGTCTACACCGTCACGTACGCCTGCGACGCGAAGAACGTATCGAAAGCCAGAGAGCTGATCGAGCGCGACCTCATTGCGATGCAGCACGAAAACATAACCGATGCGGAACTCCAGCAAGCCAAGGCGCTACTACTGCGTCAAATCCCTCTCGCCGAATCAAGCGTAAACGGCGTAGCCGCCGGTTGGCTCGCCCGCGCCGAAATCGGCCTCCCGCTCGACGAACCTTCCAGGGGCGCAGCAATATACATTTCGATGACCGCCCCCCAAGTCAAAGCAGCCTTCGCCAAATGGATCCGCCCGGATGAATTCGTTCAAATCGTCCGTGGTCCAGCCCCGCAATAGGCCCAGGTGATCCCATAAATTATGAAAATACGGGACATAAGTCTTGCGTCAACGCCCCTCAATCTAACGCGCGACCGCCCCATCCTTGTGCTATCTTTATTAAAGAGGAAGCAGGTTGCATAGGCGAGAATTTCGACCGCAATTTGTCGGAAACGTCCTGCCCCTCGGCATTTTTCAAGGAGCGTTCCCGCCGCACACGACGTATCGGCAGCATCGAGTCGTGGTTTGCGCCGCGGCAACCTCCCGCATTCAATACGCAACTGAAATCATAGAGTCCAGGTGAATCATGGCGACCCTGACAGGAATAACGCTTCCCGATTCCAGTAAGCGAAAAAAAGAGGTTGTCGACCGCGCGGTAATCCGCTTCTGCGGCGATTCCGGCGACGGAATGCAGATCACCGGCAGCCAATTTACGAATACCGTCGCGCTCTACGGTAACGATCTCGCGACGTTCCCCGACTATCCCGCCGAAATTCGCGCTCCTGCCGGAACGCTTCCGGGCGTCAGCGGTTTCCAGCTTCAATTCTCTTCCGGTGACGTTTACACGCCGGGCGACGCGGTGGACGCGCTCATCGCCATGAATCCCGCCGCGCTGAAAATGAATCTCGCGGACCTGCGCAAGAACGGCATCCTCATCGTCAACAAGGACAGTTTCACCGAGGGCGATCTTCGCAAAGCGCAAATCGTTTCGAATCCTCTCGAAGATCATTCACTCGACGGCTATCGCGTCTTCGCGGTCGAACTCGAGCGCTTGACGCGCGCCGCTCTCGCGGAAACTGGCCTCGACGCGAAGACGATGGACCGCTGCAAAAATTTCTTCGCCCTCGGTATGTGCTCCTGGCTCTACAACCGCTCGATGGATGCGACCTATCGCTGGCTCGACGACAAATTCAAGAACAAGCCTCTTCTCGCCGAAGGAAACAAGCTGGCGATGAAGGCCGGCTACTCCTACTGCGAAGCCACCGAAGCGTTTCAGGTCAGCTACGAAATTCCGCCCGCAAAACTTTCGCCAGGCGTCTACCGCAATTTGAGCGGCAATCAAGCTCTCGCGCTGGGATTTGTGACCGCCGCGGAAAAGGCCGGCATCGGTTTGTTCCAGGGCTCGTATCCGATCACGCCGGCTTCGGACATCCTGCACGAACTTTCCATGTACAAAGATTTCGGCGTGATGACGTTTCAGGCCGAAGACGAAATCGCGGCCATCACCTCGGCGATTGGCGCGTCCTACGCAGGCAAGCTCGCGATCACCACGACCTCCGGCCCCGGCATGGCGTTGAAGACGGAGGCGCTCGGCCTCGCAGTGGCCGTGGAGCTGCCGCTCGTAATTTGCGACATTCAACGAGGCGGCCCTTCCACCGGTTTGCCAACCAAAACTGAGCAAGCCGATCTGCTGCAAGCGCTGTACGGACGAAATTCTGAAGCGCCGATTCCGGTTCTCGCGGCATCTACGCCCGGCGATTGCTTCTGGGTCGCGGTCGAGGCGTGCCGAATCGCGTTGAAATACATGGTCCCGGTCATCATTCTTTCGGACGGCTATCTCGCGAACGGCGCGGAGCCCTGGCGGATTCCGGAGCTCAGCGAAATTCCTGATTTCCCGGTGACGTTTGCCACCGACCCCGCCACCTATCAGCCGTACAGACGCAATCCAGAAACGCTCGCGCGGCAATGGGCGATTCCCGGCACACTGGGTCTCGAGCACCGCCTCGGCGGCCTCGAAAAGCAGGATGGTTCTGGCAACATCAATTACGAGCCGCTCAATCACGAGACCATGGTGCGCCTGCGCGCGGCAAAAGTTGAAGCCATCGTTCAGGACGTTCCCGATGCGGTTCCGGCGGGCGATCCCGATGGCGATTTGCTGATCGTCGCCTGGGGCTCGACCTACGGCCCCATCACCGCGGCCCTCGCGACGCAACGGAAAGAGGGCCGGCGCATCGGCCACGTTCATCTGCGCCATCTCAATCCGCTTCCAAAGAATTTGGGCGAAGTATTGACGCGCTACCGCCGCGTCCTCGTGCCCGAAATGAATATGGGCCAATTGCTCTGGGTCCTCCGCGCGAAGTATCTGGTCGAGGCCGAGGGATTCAATAAGATTCAAGGCCGCCCGTTCAAGCAATCCGAAATCGAAGCCAAGATCGAAGAAGTGCTGGGCTAGGGAGACTCGAACATGGCAACAGCAACGCTTCCACCGCTGACAAAAAAAGATTTTCAAACCGATCAGGAAGTCCGCTGGTGTCCCGGCTGCGGCGACTACGCGATTCTTTCCGCCGTGCAACAGGTGTTTCCGGAACTCGGAATTCCGCGTGAAAAATTTGTCATCGTCTCCGGCATCGGCTGCTCCAGCCGTTTTCCTTATTACATGAACACGTACGGCTTCCACACGATTCACGGCCGCGCGCCCGCCGTTGCCACAGGATTGAAACTCGCACAGCCGGATTTGGAAGTTTGGGTAGCGACGGGCGACGGTGACGCGCTTTCGATCGGCGGCAATCATACGATTCACATGTTGCGCCGCAACGTCGGCCTCAAAGTGCTGCTCTTCAACAATCGAATTTACGGGCTGACGAAAGGCCAGTATTCGCCCACGTCCGAATTCGGCAAGAAATCGAAGTCCACTCCGTATGGTTCGGCGGACCGCCCGTTCAATCCGATTTCATTGGCAATTGGATCGGAAGCAACTTTTGTCGCGCGCTCCGTCGACGTCTTCCAGCAGCATCTGAAGGACACGCTGAAGCAAGCCGCGGCGCACAGAGGTTCAGCCTTCGTCGAGATTTTGCAGAACTGCAACATCTTTAACGACGGCGCATTCAAAGATCAGACCGACAAGGAAGCGCGCAGCGAAAACGTGATTCAACTCGAGCACGGCAGGCCACTCATCTACGGCAGAAATCGTGACAAGGGCCTGCGGCTGAACGGATTCGATCTCGAGATCGTCCAACTCGGCAACGGCATCACCGAAAAAGATCTCCTCGTGCACGACGCGCACCATCCGCGCCCGGCCTACGCGTTTTTGCTCGCGCACATGGAGCACCGCCCGGGATTCCCCACGCCGATCGGAGTCCTGCGCGCCTCGGATGAATTGCCGCGCTACGAAGACGTCGCCAACGATCAGATCCAGGCGGTAATCGCAAAAAAAGGCAAAGGCAATCTGGAGAAACTTCTCCACACCGGCGACACCTGGACAGTGAAATAACGATTCGGAAAGTTTGAGAAGTTGAAGATTTTTTGATACAGGGCGGGCCGTTTTCGGTCCGCCCTTTTCATTTGCACTAAGAAAAATCCGGCACGCAGAATTACGCCGGAGAACTAATTTTTGTCACCAAGCCCGTGCACGTTCCCGCATTTCTTGCATAGCGTCGGAGTCTCAGTGTTGTCCACGCGATGCGCCACCGCCGAAACCGTCTTGATATAGGCGAAAATGTCCGAGAGATCCTGATCCGTCATCGTACGGTAATATTGCCACGGCATAATCACACTGAGTTTGCGCGCGTGCACCAATCCGGTCTGCATCACATCTGCGAACAGCTTTTCGTCGTAATATGAAATACCGCTCGGGTCGGGCGTGATGTTCGCTGTCGCGACCGACCCCCACGGCCCGGTCATCACATTTCCTCCTGAAAAATTCATTCCCGCGATCGGCTGCCCTCTCTTCTGCGGCGTGTGGCAATCGGCGCATCCGCCGATCAGTGCGAGATACTCCCCGCGCTTCGCGGGCGTCGAGGAGTCTGCCGGCGGCACCGGTGAAGTCAGCGGCTCCGGCGCATTTCGAATCAAATACTTCACGGGAAAAATAATTTCGCTCGCCGGCAGAGGATTTCGCACCGGCGGCAGCGAGCGCAGAAAAACAACAACCGACGCCAGGTCTTCATCTGACATGCTGCGATAATTCCCATACGGCATCATCGGAAAAAGCGTGCGGCCATCCTTATCCACGCCCTCGCGAATGGCCCGTGCAATCTGGTCATCGGTCCAATTGCCGATTCCCGTCTCCGGATCGGGAGTGATGTTCGGCGCGACGATCTGCCCCGGCAAACCAACCAGCGGAAATGGCTGGCCCGATCCTTCCCTGCCATCGATTACGGGCCAATCCTTGGATGTGTTGTCGTGCGGCGAGTGGCAATCCACGCAAAGCGAAACCGAATGAAAAATATAACTGCCACGCGCGAGCCGCGCCGGGGTGCTCTCAAACGTGCGATTCGTCACCGGCCGCATCCGCGGGCCGATGAACGGGCGCCAGCCGATGGTGAACGTGATGGCGATCGCAAGGAGTACAACAAGTATCAGAAATGCAATTCCAACTTTTTTCATGAAGGCAATCCATCTCCAGAACGATTTCGAAGTTCGGCGACACGTTCTCGCAGCTCCGCGCGGATGTCAATCTCCGATTGAACTATTCGAGACGGTGTGAATGCTACTGACTGGCGGGCGATTTCTCAGCAGGTACAGTGGACGGGCGATTCTGCGCGAGCGTGGCCGGAAGCGGAGGAAATAGAGGCAATGCACGATCGCGAGCGGCGGCGAATTCGTTCCAATCATTTTTTGCGACGGGCTCGGAGGGCGGCAATGGCAGCCGCTCGAAATTCAGGAATTCGCCGTGCCGCTCGATGCGAAAATCCAGATGAGGCCCCGTCGCGAGGCCGGTCATGCCGACAAGCCCGATGCGCTCGCCTTGCTCGACGCGCTGTCCCGTGTGAACGAGGATGCGCGAGAGATGCATGTAGTACGTGTCGTATCCATTGCTGTGCTGAATCTCGATCAGGTTTCCCGCGCCGCCCTTCGGCCCTGCGAAAATCACGCGCCCATCGCCGATCGTTTGCACGGGCGTGCCCGCAGGCGCGCCGTAATCGATTCCCAGATGCGGCCGGTATTCTTTCAGAATCGGATGGAAGCGCGCCGCGCTAAAATGCGATGTAATCGGCGCCGCGAATTTCAAAGGCGAATGCAAAAACGCCTTCTTCATGGATTTGCCGTCGGGCGTGTAGTACGCGGCGATGCCGGAGGGATCGTGAAATAAAACGGCGCGATACACATGCCCGTGATTATCGTATTCGGCGGCAAGGATGCGGCCGTAGGACGCCAGCTCACCGTTGAGAAGTTTTTTCTTTTCGACGACCAGCCGAAACGTATCGCCCGGACGCGGATCGGTGTAGAAATCCAGATCCCACCCAAAAATATCCGCGAGGCGCATCGCCAGCTCGGGCTTCTCGCCCGACGCAACAACTCCTTCGAACAACGAACCGTGGATTTGTCCGACGACGCCCGTAGTCTCGGTTGTGGAAGGAATTGGTTCGATCTCGGCGTGAAAATCGTTGCCGCGCGGCGCGATTCTGAGCATGCGATCGGGATCGATGCGATAGCGAATCTCGCGAAGCTCGCCGAGTACCGAGCGTCCGACCGAAACCTGATTGCCCGCGCGCACATGCCGCAAATCAAAAACGGGCGTTACTGTGGCTGTTACTCGCGCCACTGTCTCTGAATTTATTCCGAGATTGTGCAAAAGTCCGGCGAAGGAGGCGCGAGTGGGAACGATGCTACTCGAAAAAAAAACTACATCGGACTGAATGCGTTGCGCTTCCGCCCGCGCGCGATGCACCTCGAACGCAAAGACTTGATCGGCTGCGGCGCGCCGCGAGATGGAGTAACCGATTACAACGGCGCCAATGGCAATCAGGCAGAGCCAGAACGCAATTCGAAATAGTTTCAAATTCCCCTCGCCACGCCCCACGCCTGGCCGACCCCGGAGAGATTTGCAGCATAACTCACGCCGGCAAAATTCCGGAAGGACTAATGCTCAGATGTTTTCGCTGGAGACAACGCGCAAAAGTAGCGTGAAGGGAGAGCAGCGAGAGGCTGCGATTGCGCTACTGAGCCGGAAAATTCGGCGCGCTCCGGCGAACTACAGCGGCGACAGTGCCATCGGACTGCGCGGTAGCGGCGAAATAATTCTTCCCGCGAAGTTCGCGATAAATTCTTCCGGCCACATCGGCGGCGTGAGGGCCACTGACGAGCCGGCTTCCGCCGCGAAGCAGAACGACAAGCACGATTTTCGGGTGCGCCTGATCGGCGTAGGAAACAAACCAGCCGAGCCTGCCGCCAAGGCTTTCATCGTTGCAAGTTCCGGTCTTGCCAAGCGGCTGCTCGCCGTAAGGATCGTTGCTCGAACGCGCGGTGCCGTAAAGAACGGCGGCCAGCATGCCTTCCTGAATATCCGGCAGAAGCGCACCGATATCGAGCTGGCGCTTGACCCGCGGCGTGAAACTCTCGCGCTCACCAGCCGTGCGCGGATACTGCAGGTAATACATCGTCCCGCCATTCGCGAGCGTAGAAACAAGGGATGCGAGTTGCAGCGGCGTCATGCGAATGCCTCCGCCGAAACTCGACATGCGCGCCACACCGCCGTAAGCCGGCGGCGCGGAGGGAACATTGCCAGCCTGTTCTTCCGGAATATTCAGGCCAGCGAGTTCGCCGAGCCCCAACTGATGAGCGTAGCGGCTGACGCGCTCGAATCCCAGCCTCTCGCCCACAGTTTCGAAAAACATGTTGTTCGAATGCGCCATCGCCTCGGTCAAATCCATGTAGCGGCGGCGCCCCACGTTAATCATCGTGTCGCGCGTGATGATTCCTTCCTGCAATCCGGCCAGCGCGATTACCGGCTTGATCGTCGAGCAGGGTTCGAAGCCCGCGGAGAAAACCATCTTCTGATTTACGACCGTCAGGATGCGCCCGGTGGATGGATCAACCGCGAGAACCGAACCGTTTGAGTTGCCCAACGCCTGGACTGCGATTTCCCGGACGACGGGATCGTCGGAGTCGGAAACGTCGTTCTTGGTCGGATCGGCGTGGGTTGGAACGCCTGTATACGTGTGGCGGACGTGCGCTTTGGGCGCGGGTGCCGCAAATGCAGAGGCCGTAAGCTGGGGCGAAGGCAGCGCCATAGCCGTGACGACGAGTAGGGCCAGGAACGTTATGCGCCTCGTTTCGCCTTCCTGATTGTGTTTCATCTTCATAAATAGAGACCGCTCATCCCTGGCCTACAGCGAATCCTGTATATGCCGAATTCCCAGATTGTAGGGAAGCGTTGCCCCGAGCGCAACCCCCAACTCGTACATTCTAGGACAGCTCTTCTTGGAGCGAAACTGGACGTACGAACAGTCTTTGACCCGAGGTTAAATGGCGGAAAGGACAGGCCCAAGGGCCTATGCCGTGGCAAGACGGCCAATTTCCTGAATAGCGCGGAAGCGACGCCGAACGCAAGCCCGACCTATCTTGTGGGCTTGCCTTTGGCGGCGCCGGCGGCGGCTGCGTGGGCCATAGGTTTTGCGGCTTCTTCGGATGCCTTTTCGGAGTTCGCTTCCGATGGTTCCACGGGGATTAGGCCGAGTTGTTTGCGCAGCTCGGTTTCGATTTTTGCGCGGATGTCCGGATTGTCCTTGAGGAATTGGCGGCCGTTTTCGCGGCCCTGACCGAGGCGCTCGCCCTTGAATGAGATCCAGGTGCCGGATTTTTCGAGCAGGCCGCGGGAGACGCCGAGATCGAGCAGATCGCCTTCGCTCGAAATGCCTTCGCCGTAAATGATGTCGAATTCAGCTTCGCGGAACGGCGCAGCGACCTTGTTCTTCACCACTTTCGCGCGCGTGCGCGAGCCGACGACACGGTCGCCTTCTTTGATGGATTGAATTCTGCGAATGTCAATGCGGATGGACGAATAGAATTTCAGGGCGCGGCCGCCGGTCGTGGTCTCGGGGTTGCCGAACATCACGCCGATTTTTTCGCGAATCTGATTGATGAACACGAGACAGGTTCGCGATTTCGAAACGTAGGCGGTTAACTTGCGCAAGGCTTGCGACATCAGCCGCGCCTGCATGCCCATGGACGGGTCGCCCATCTCGCCCTCGAGTTCGGCCTTCGGAACCAGCGCCGCGACCGAGTCCACGACGATAATGTCCACCGCGTTGGTGCGAATCAGCGTTTCGGCGATTTCGAGCGCCTGCTCGCCGTTGTCCGGCTGCGATACGAGGAGATTGTCCACGTCCACGCCGAGCTTTCGCGCGTAGATGGGATCGAGCGCGTGCTCCGCGTCAATGAAAGCCGCCGTGCCGCCGAGCTTTTGCGCTTGCGCGATCACGTGCAGCGTCAGCGTCGTCTTGCCGCCCGATTCAGGGCCATAGATTTCGACCACGCGGCCGCGCGGAATTCCGCCGACGCCGAGCGCCGAGTCAAGAGAGATCGAGCCGGTGGGAATCACGCTCACGGGAACGAGGATGTCGCGATTTCCCAGGCGCATGATCGAGCCTTTTCCGTATTGCTTTTCGATCTGGGCGATTGCCGAGTCTAGAAGTTTTGCTTTTTCATCTGCCATTTGCCACCTCGCTAGAAATGTTTCGTGACGGCTCGAAGGCCTAGAGCTTACCAGAGCCCGAATGCGCCGACTTTCTGGTCACAATGACCGGAGAATATCATGAGGCGAAGAAAAAGCAAAGAGATTTTGAAGGCTCTTTGGCCTCGCTCACTCCCCCAAAATCCGGTAATGACCCGATTCCCTTGGCCAGCGTCTTTGCTATCCTCACCGTCCATGAAAACCGTCCTGCTTCTGATCTGCTCGAACACCTTTATGACTATCGCCTGGTACGGGCATCTCAAGTACCGAAAATCCCCGCTGATCGCCGCGATTTTGATTAGCTGGCTGATCGCGTTTTTCGAGTATTGCTTCCAGGTGCCGGCGAATCGTATCGGCTACGGGGAATTCACGCTGTTCCAGCTGAAAATCGTCCAGGAAGTTATCACGCTTTGCGTGTTCGTGGCGTTCTCGTACGCGTACTTCGGTGAAAACTTGAAGTGGAACTACGGAGTATCGTTTCTGTTCATTGTGGGCGCGGTCGTCTTCGCCTTCTGGGGCAAGGTGTGAAACTACGTAGGAACTATTCATATTTATAAAAGCCGTGACCGGATTTGCGGCCAAACCATCCGGCAGCGACGAGCTTTCGCAGAAGCGGGCAGGCGCGATATTTTGGATCGCCGAAGCCTTTGTAGAGAACGTCGAGAATATCCACGCAGACATCGAGGCCGATGAAGTCGGCGAGTTCCAGCGGGCCCATCGGATGATTCATTCCCATTTTCATGACAGCGTCCACGGATTCGGCGGTGGCGACGCCTTCCATCACGGCGAAAGCGGCTTCGTTGATCAGCGGCATCAGCACGCGATTCGAGACGAAGCCCGGCGCGTCATTCACGGCCACAGGCTTTTTGCCGAGCTTTTCGCAGAGCTGCATCGTTTGCGCGAACGTTTCGTCGCTGGTTTGCAACCCGCGAATTACTTCGACCAGCACCATGACGGGCACGGGATTCATGAAGTGCATGCCGATGAATTTATCGGGGCGGCTCGTCTGCGCGGCAAGCGTTGTGATCGAAATAGATGATGTGTTGCTCGCGAGCGTGACGCCCTTGCGCAGAACTTCGTCGGCGCTTTTCAGCACGCGAACTTTTAGTTCGAGATTTTCGGGAACGGCTTCGACGGCGAAGTCGGCCTCTTTGAGCGCTGCGATATCAGTGACGGGCTCGATGCGGGCGAGCGCGGCGGATTTTTCGGCTTCGGTGATTTTCGATTTCTTCACTTCGCGGTCGAGATTTTTGGCGATTGTGTCGAGCGCGCGATCGAGGAATTTCTTTTCAACGTCGCGGAGGAGCACGCGGTAACCTGAGCGCGCGAAAACATGCGCGATGCCGTTGCCCATCGTCCCGGCGCCCAGCACTGCAACCGTTTTGATTCCACCTGCGCTCATCAGATCTCCGCGCTCATCGATTTCGCTTATCCGCTCGCCGCGCTTATCGAATTGTCGTTCGCTCTGGGTTTCCGCTCATTCCGGCAATTTGCCATCGACGACTTCGCGCACGATGAGCCGCGCACGTTCTTCGCGATCGGGAAAAACCAGAATGCGAATGCCGCCCGCGCTATCTGGGAACCGTGCGAAGCGAATGGCATCTTCGCGCAAACACATGGCGACGTAATCGGCGATGTCGCTCTCCGTGCCCGTCCACACTTCGATTGATGGCTCGTCCTCCGGATTCGGAGGCGGCGGCTCCTCCACATCCTCCGTCGCGTCGTATGGCTGTTCGGCGATTTCATCATCGTCTTCTTCCACAGTATCGGTTACAGATCCGGAAACCGCGTTCGCGGGAGTGACCTGGCGCGTAAGGCCCGATCCCAGTACGCCGGCCACCGGCGCTGCATTCGGCTCGGACTCGAGCCCGGCCACGACGGACTCCGTTCCGTCGTCATGCGCGAACTGCTTCGCGATCACCTTTCGCGCGGCGTCAAAATCGGCTTTTTGGACCCAGATTTCGAGGGGATGGCGCATGGACGCGTAGAGGAGGCGCGCTTCGAGCGGTTCGTCGTTGTAGGCGATTTCGGCTTCGTCGAGCGAGGCGCGAATTTCTTCGAGCGTGCCGGTGTGAAAACCGCTCCAGAGAAGCACGGGCGCGCTGAGATCGTCGCCTGGCGCGCGATTATCGGGCGCGTCAAGAGATTCGACGAGGTCCACGTCGCAATCGGCGCAATGCGTGAAGCCGAAGCGATATTCCGCTTTGCATTTTGGGCAAAACATAAAAACAAAGAAAAGGGGCGCTACTGAGCGCCCCTCAAAAACTCTGTGATCCTTTCCGGCTGCGAATTTTTCGTTGCAACAATGCAAATAAAATTAGTAGCGCTCGATGCCGAGGGCGACGGCGTTGCCGCCGCCGAGGCACAGCGCGGCGATTCCGCGCTTTAGATTGCGACGCTGCAATTCGTAGAGCAGCGTGACGAGAATGCGCGCGCCTGACGCACCGATGGGATGGCCGATGGCGACGGCGCCGCCGTTCACGTTTACTTTTTCCGGATTCAGGTGCAACTGGCGCGTGACGGCAATCGCCGCAACCGCGAATGCTTCGTTCAATTCGACGAGGTCGACATCCTTGTCGCGATCCCAGCCGGTTTTCTTGAGCAGCTTCTCGACGGCGTCTACCGGCGCCATCATCACCCACTTTGGCTCAACGCCGCTGACGGCCTGCGCGACAATTCGCGCCATTGGAGTTTTGCCGAGTTCAGTTGCTTTGCGTTCGCTGGTTACGATCAGCGCCGCTGCGCCATCGTTTGTTCCGGGCGCGTTCCCTGCCGTCACCGTGCCATCTTTTTTGAATGCGGGCCGCAGCTTGGCGAGCGCTTCGAGAGACGTATCTTCGCGCGGGGACTCATCGGTCTTGATGATTATCGGCGGGCCTTTTTTCTGCGGGACTTCGATCGGGAGAATTTGTTCGCCGAAGAAACAGGATTTGATGGCGCGAATCGCTTTGCGATGACTGTCCACCGCGTACTGATCCTGCTCCTGGCGGCTGATGTTGTATTTTTCGGCGACGAGCTCGCCGGTCATGCCCATGTGAAAGTCTTCGTAGGCGTCCCAAAGGCCGTCGGTGATCATCGAATCGAAAATTTCTTGGTTGCCGAGGCGAAAGCCGGTGCGCGCGCCTTTGATTAAGTAAGGACAATTTGACATGGACTCCATGCCGCCGGCGGCAACGACTTCCGATTCGCCGAGCGTGACGGCTTGGGCGGCGAGTGCGACGGCTTTGAGGCCGGAGCCGCAAACCTTATTGATGGTCATTGCCGCGACGCGTGGATTGAGGCCGCCGCGCAGAGCCGCCTGGCGGGCCGGATTCTGCCCGAGTCCCGCTTGAACCACGTTGCCCATGATGGCTTCGTCGACTAGATCCGGCTCGATGCCTGCGCGGCGGACGGCTTCGGCGATCACTTTCGCGCCAAGTTCCTGCGTCTGGAGCGACGACAGGCCGCCCATGAATTTGCCGACGGGCGTGCGGACGGCACTGAGGATTACGGGTTGGTCCATGATGCGTTCTCCTTCGGGGCCTCTGCGGAACGATGGGATCGTGAAGGGACAGTATAGGCGCGACGTGCGGGGCGGTCAATTTTGGGGAGGTTCTCTATCTAAACGCGCCAAATAACTACAAGATATTTTCTGCTGTATTCGTTTTACAGGCGCCGTGGCTCTGGATTCGTATTCTCTATGCCGCGGTTTTTCGCATATCGCGATTGGTCCCGGAGGCAGGGGTCTCCGCGCTCTGAGGTAAAACGAAGCTCTGAGGTTATTTTTTGCGGGTTCTGACTTTTTTCTCAGCGCTATGAAATTGGCTTATCGCAGCTCGTGATTGCTGCGTCGGCCGACCGGCGTTTTAAGATTTATGTTGTGGAGCTATTGTCGCGCTTGTGAGGTGAATTCCCGTTATGGAACTGCGCGAGTTGTGGGACGGAAGTACCATATAAGAGTTGTGACGTAGGACTCAGGATTAACCCATCGCTTCCTAGTCGCTCAAACCCGCAACCCTTCGGCGGATGACCGAGCAGCGAGATCAATCGAAACTTAAAATGAATTGAGGAGAAAAAAGCCGATGGGTAAAAGTATGTTTCAAATGATTTCAAGACTCGCATTGGTAGCATTCCTGGGGCTCGCAATTGTGGGGCCGGGCGCCGGTGCGCAAACAGAGTCCGCCGGCAGGTTCAGCCTGCCTTTCGAGGCACGCTGGGGCGGGATCTCGCTAGGAGCGGGAGATTACACGTTCAGTGTCGAAAATTTCTCGATCGTGCGTGTGCGGCAAGGACAGAAAGAGCTGGGTGTAGTTCTTTTGCAATCATACGATCGCGCTCATGGCAGGAACGAGAACGCTTCGTTGATTTGTATTCGACATGATGGAACGTGTGCTGTCTGGGCGTTGACGACGCCGGAGCTTGGCACCTTCTATTTTGCGGTCCCGAAGGATGCGAGGGTAATGGTGGCGCAGCAACCGGAATTGCTTCAGAGCGTATCGATCCAGATCGCTGGCAAGTAGGCGGTCGATTCAAAGAGGAATGTGGATTGTGAGGCCGGATATGAAGGAAACGCCGCCAATGAATCGGCGCTCCTTTTTGTCCGGCCTCAGTTTTTGCATGCTGGCATTTGAGAAGGCGGGTGGTGGTATGAATGAACTGGCGAGCTAGCGGAATTTGCGAACAGCGTGCCGGGCTTCCCGGCCGGGCCGGGACGCAGAAGGCGCGGAAGCCCAGCGCTACAAGTGCTGGCGGGCGTTGGTTGCAAGAATAAAGAACAGGCGTGCCGACCAATAGGTCGCGATGAAACCAATGGACTTGAACTTATTCCCTTCTTCCATCCGATTGACCCTTGCCGTCCTGCTCAGCGGCCTTTTTCTGGCGCAATCACTTCGGGCGCAGAAGCAGGGGGCTGGCGTTCCGCCTTCCGGCGCGGCGATCAAATCCACCGCGGTGGTGGTGAATATGTACGCGATCGTTGAGGGACGGCATGGCCGGCTGATTTCAGATCTCAGCAAGAATGATTTCGAGCTGACCGAGGACGGCGCCGAGCAGAAGATTGATTATTTTTCACGGGAGACCAATGCGCCTTTGAGCCTGGGCATTTTGGTGGACACCAGTCCGAGCCAGGAGCGATTGCTGGCGACCGAGCAGGCGGCGTCGAAAAGCTTTCTCAGTTCCGTGCTGCGAGAAGACGATCAGGCGTTTGTCATGCATTTCGATGTGGACGTGGAGCTGCAGCAGGACTTCACGAACGCTTCCGAGAAATTGGGGCACGCGATTGACACGGCGAAAATCAACCAAACGGGGCACAGCATTGTCGGCGAAGACGCGGGAGCCTCACGAGGCGGCACACGGCTTTACGACGCGGTGTATTTGGCGTCGAATGAATTGATGAAGGCACGCTATGGCCGGAAGGTGCTGGTGCTTGTAACGGACGGCGAGGATCAGGGCAGCAAAATCGATTTGCAGGCTTCCGTGGAGGCCGCGGAAAAGGCCAATGTGATTGTTTACTCGATCGTGGTGAGCGATGCCGATTTGTATGCGTTATTGGATTTGAAATATCACGGCGATTCGAGCGTGCGGAAGCTATCGCGGGAAACAGGCGGGCGGACGATTCGCGTAAAATCAATTCAGGAAATTGGCTCTGCCTTCAATCAGATTTCGCAGGAACTTCACTCGCAATATTTGCTGGGGTACTCGCCTTCGAATGCCCGCCACGATGGTTCTTTTCGCAGGATTCAGGTGAAGATTCGGGGGCACGAATACGCGGCGCGCACGCGGACTGGGTATTACGATTCGAAGGATTGAATTGTCTTCGCGGCATTGAATGGATTTTCGAAATCATCACAAGGTGAATCGGAGGCGGACCTCTACGCTCTGAAGATTATTTCTAGCGGCGGTTATTTTGTGGCGGCTGCGAAGAAAATCTCCGTAATTTCGACGGTTTCTTTTTGATTGGGCTCGTATTTCCACTGTTTGACGGCTTCAACGGCGGCGCCTGCCAGCAACGCGTTTCCTCCGACTATGCGAGTCTTTTTGACGATGCCATCCGGCGAGACGGTGACTTCGACTCTTACTTTCCCTGATAGCTGGAACTGGCGCGCGAGATCGGGGTATTTGGGATCGATTTTCGTTTTGATTTTCCGAATGATGGGTTGCTGGGCGACTTCCTGCGAAAGCGCCGGCGATGGCAGGAAAAACCCGCCGACTGTGAAGAGACCGAGGCCCAACTTCAAGAGTAGCCGCCTGTGCGCCTGCACGTGCGCCTTCCTTTGGCCGGGTGTCAAAGGTGTAACGGAAGAGACGGGGCAAGAGTGATGCCATGTGGCGGCGGAGTTTTCGTGGGCGGACTCGACGTCGGTTGCGGATACAAATTGCTGATTTTGGGAGAGATATTTGAGCGCGGCTTTTCAGGACGACTTGATATTGGTTCTCGAGGATTCGCAGGAAGTGCGAATGGTCTCACGGTGAGATGAGAAATCGGAGAGATTGAGACCGGCCTGGATGCGGCGATGGTGATTCCAAACCGGGAGGCAGGGGCCTTCTGGCTCTGATTTAGTTTTGAGGTCAAAATCGGCTACGATGAAGATGTACTACTCATCGCATGGCTCAAACCTTCGAACTTGATTTGAATCCGCAACAGCGCGTGGCCGCTGAACACGGTGAAGGTCCGCTTCTTGTAGTCGCGGGAGCGGGCACGGGGAAAACGCGCGTGATTACCGAGCGGATTCGATTGCTGCTCGAGAATGATGCGCAGCTTTCGGGCGAGAGCATTCTGGGGCTGACGTTCACCGACAAGGCTGCGAGCGAGATGCGCTGGCGGCTCGGGAAGCGTGCAGGCGAGCGCGCCTCGGGAGTCTGGCTCGGCACGTTTCATGCTTTCTGCTACGAGCAGATTCTTCTCCCCGCCAATCCTGAACTGAAAGTGATCGACGACATCGATCACTGGATTCTCCTGCGGCGGAATATTCAAAAACTCGAATTGAATGCGTTTAAGCGACTCTCGGAACCGGGTCAGTTTTTGAGTGCGTTCGTTCAATTTTTCTCGCGCTGCCAGGATGAACTTGTGACGCCCGAGGATTACCAGTCCTACGTAAACGGTTTGAAGGCGGCTTACGAGGCGAAGCGCGCGCAGATGGAACCTGAGGCGCAGCCCGCGCAGGAGGAAGTGATTGCGCAGCAGGAGGAAATCGCGCGCGTGTACGGAATTAGCGAGCAACTCCAACGCGAACGAGGCGTCGTCACGTTCGGCGCACAACTGATGCAGGCGGTACAAAAACTGAAAAGCGATCCGGAGCTGCTCGAGCGAACGCGCGAACGCTACCGTTACGTGCTCGTGGACGAATTTCAAGACACGAATATCGCGCAACTGGAATTGCTGCGGATGCTGACGGGCGAGCGGCGCAATATTTTCGTGGTGGGCGATCACAATCAGGCGATTTACCGGTTTCGCGGCGCGTCGTTCGGCAGCTTGAAGACTTTTCTCAAGGATTTCTGCGGCGTGTCGCGGGAAATGCCGGAAGAGAAATGGCCGCGCGTGCATCTGACGCAGAATTACCGGTCGACCAAGCGAATTTTGCGCGTGGCGGGCACAGTGGCGGCGGAGAGCGACGATTCGCGCTACGTGCCGTTCACGCCGCTTGATACGGAAAATCCTGAGGGAGAGAAAATTCGCATCGTGGAATTCGGCCGGCCGGAAGAGGAAGCCGAATGGATTGCAAATGAGATCGAGAAATTTCACGCGGCGGGTGTGCCGTGGCGCGACTTCGCGGCGCTCTACCGAATGCACACCCACCGGACGTGCCTGGTGGAATCGCTGACGCGGCGGCAGATTCCGTTCGTGATCCGGCGGCTTTCGATTCTTGCGAGCACGCTGATCCGCGATCTGCTGGCGTACTTGCGATTGATCGCGGTCGCGTCGGACGACGTGGCGTGCGCGCGAATTTTGGCGATTCCCTTCTGGCGAATCGAGCCGCGGGATCTGGTTCGCGTTGCTGAACGCGCTGAGAAGAGCAAAGGTAAATCGCTTTGGGAGCAATTCGTAGCGTGGGCCGGCGAGACGAAAGGTGCGCCTGGCGCGCCGGCTCATGCTTCTCGAGCGAGCGAACTCGTTGCATTTATTGTTGGGATGCGCGAGCGGGCGAAAAAAGCGAACGCGCACGAGGTGCTTTCCGAATTGATTGGCGCGACCGGCGTTGCGCCGCTGGCCGCTGAAAGCGATTCCTACAATCTCGCTCGGTTCAAAACATTCGTGGAGGAATGGCAGAAGAAGGGCGACGGATGGTCGCTGCCCGATTTCATCAGATACCTCGGATTTTTTGCCGAAGCCGGCGGCGACATTTTTCTCGAGGCAGAGCCGACGGATGACGCGGTGCAGTTGATGACCGTGCATTCGGCGAAGGGGCTGGAGTTCCAGCACGTGTTTCTGCTGCGACTGTGCAAAGGAGATTTTCCCGCGCGGCCGAGACAGCCGGTGTTTGGGTTTCCGGCGGAGCTGATGAAAGAAGAATTGCCAGAGGGTGATTTTCAGAAGCTGGAAGAGCGGCGGCTTTTCTACGTGGCGCTGACGCGGGCACGATGGATGCTGACGCTGAGCACGGTTATCAACAAGCGGAAGAAACGATCGGAATTTTTCGACGAGCTTCTCGGTGATTCGAAGATTCAGAAATTCGATTTGCGGCAGATTGCGCCGCGCGTGGCTGTGCCCGATGCGCGGTTGGCTGTGGGGTCAGGGCCGGCGGACGCTTCGCAACCCGGATTGTTCGACACGGCGACAGATGCGACGAAGGCCTACTCGCACATCGCGCTGTGGGCGAATGCGTATCACCCGCCACGACCGGAGCCGCTGCAATTGAGTGCATCCGCGATTGACACTTATTTGATGTGCCCCATGAAATATTTGTTTAGAAGTTCGTGGCACTTGTGCGGCGAGGCGAAGGCGGTGATGACGTTCGGCAACACGATGCATAAGACGATCAAGGAATTTGTGGCTGAAGTGAAGAAGCGCAAGCGGGTTCCGTTCGACGAAGTGGAGATGATTTACGATCGCGTGTGGTCGGGCGCGGGCTTCCTCGATAATTACCAGGAGGAGGAATACAAGAAAGCGGGGCGCGAGCAGCTGGCGGCATTTCACAAAACTTACTCGGCTGCGCCGGCTGATGTGTTGATGCAGGAGAAGCAGTTTGAGATCGAGATGGAAAATAACGTGACGATACTGGGGCGAATTGACCAGGTTAATCGGATCGCGCGTGATGACGTGGAAGTGGTGGACTACAAGACGGGCAAGCCGAAAAAGCAGAAGGACGCCGATGTGAGCTTGCAGTTGAGCGTATATGCGCTGGCGGCGCGGGAGGTGCTGGAGCTTACGCCGAAGCGGCTGGTGTTCTACAACCTGGTGACGAATGAGGCGGTGGCGGCGGAGCGCAGTTCGAAGGCGCTTGATGAGGTGCGGAAGACGATTGCAGAGACTGCGGATTTGATTCGAGCGGGGGAGTTTCCTGCGAGGCCGGGATTTATTTGCAGGTATTGCGATTTTCAGCCGATTTGTCCGGCGCATGAGCAGTTGGTTACGATACGGGCGCGGATTTAATTTTGTTTTGCGAGGATGTGCGGGAGAACGCGGGTAGGTCAGATGTCAGGATTCCGGTGGAGTCCATCGGACTCCCGAAACCGGAGATGCCCGCGCCACGAATTTGCAGGCGAAGTTGCTAGATATTTTGCCGCCAGCCGCGGCGCGGAAAAACGCCGGCAGGATGCCGGCGCGACGAGCGACGCGTTCTTGCCGTAGAGAAATTTCGACCGCTAAGAACACTCGGCTAGAAATGGAACGAGGCGATCGTTTTTGCGATCGCCTCGGTTGGAGAATCAGTTGAGCGGAACAACCTCGCCGTCGTTCCGTTCACAACGCGCATGAACTACTTGCTTTCTCCCCAGCGATGCGGCAGCGTAAAACTTTCTTCGCGCCACAATCGTTCCCTTCCTTAATACGAGCGCCAGCGAATCCTGTCAAGCAAAAATCTGCGGCGCGCAGTGTCCGATTGGCGCGAAAAAAATATGAACGCTCAGTGCGCGCTCTGGTAGTAACCCTGTCTTGCGTTCACGTGCAAGCCAGGGCGCTCGATGCGCACTTCAATGGCGTGATATTCGCCGCCCGTTGCGTTCTGCGGGACGTAAGCGAGCGTGTATTGATTGCGAGCTTCTTCGGTGACCGTCGAGTACAGGCGCTCGAAGTCGCCTTGCTTCGACGCGAAGTACGCGTCGCCGCCCGTGTCGTTGGCGTAGCGGGTCATGCGGGCGGGCTCATGCTTGGGAATGAGCGCTGAGCCGACCGTGATGGTGTAAACCGAAATGTCGGACGAAAGAAGAAGCTGCAGCGTTTGGTTGAAAGTGTATTTGTTGTGGTGCGAATTCTGGCCGTCGGCGATGAGAAAAATCATTTTCCGGCGATCGCGCTTGGGATCGCGGGCGCGCAATAGCTGCCCGGCGGCGTAGACGGCGTCGTCGAGATCCTTCACCACTTTTTCCTGCTTCATTCCGTAAACGGGAACCTGCGGCTCCTGCGATTGATTATTGATCTGCGGTCCCGCGGTCATCGGGCCGATCGCGTCACCCGGAAAACTTTCGCCCAACTGCAAGCGGTGGAGCTGGGTGTAGAGAGCGTCGTTGTCCTTGGTGAAATCCTCGACAGGCTCAGGAAATTCGTCGAAGCGCATCAGCGCCGCTTCATCCTGCGGCCCAAGCGCCGCGGCAATGCTCGCGAGGCTCTTCTGCACCTGATCGCGCATTTTCATGGACAAGTCGTTATCGAGCAGGACGACCACCGACAGCGGATACGGGTCGGTCGAAAACATGGACAGTTGCTCCTCCCGCCCGTCCTCAAAAACGCGGAATTCATCGCGGCGAAGATCGCCCATGATTTGGCCAGACGAATTCTTTACGGTGACGGGGACTAGAACAAGCGCGCTGACGTTGGTGATCGTGCGCCGCGGGTTTGTTTGCTGCGGGGCTGGTGCAGCCTGCTGCGCGGGGGCTTGTGAATGGCCCTCGACAGATCCGGGCGTTTGAACCTGCGGCTGAGGCGGCGATTGCTGCTGCGGCGGCGGAGGGGGCGGCGACGATTGCGGCTGGCTCTGCGGGATTGCCGCGCCAGGGAACGCGAAGATGGCGACTATCATCCACGTAACGATTTGCCGCATAATCATGTGGCCCTTTCAGCGCGGACGCCGCGTCCAGTCCGCTTCGTCGCAGGTTATGCAATCGCGCTGCCGCCGTGACATCCGATGGGGCGCAAAGCGCATCGTAGTGTCAGGCAAACGTAACCCGGAGAGATTATACAATGCAGGCCTCCCAGATTCGCTCTGCACTCGTGCTTGTAACTATTGCGGCAAGCTTGATCTTTGCCGTGAACACCCCGGCGGACCGCGGCGCGTCGAACGCGGCGCGCGCGCCCATGCTGCAGCAGGATCAGCAGCAGATTCCTGAATCGCAAAAGCCCCTCAAAGTCCAAACGGAACTAGTCAACCTGTTCGCGACGGTCCGCGACAAAGACCACGCGATCTTAGCCAATCTCAAGCAAGAGGACTTCAAAATATTCGAGGATAACGTCGAGCAGAAAGTTGCTTTCTTTTCGAAGGAAGTGAATCTGCCGATCACGCTGGCGATTCTTGTGGACACGAGCGGCAGCCAGCAACACCTGATTCTAGCCGAGCAGGATACGGCTTCGCGGTTCGTGCATCAGGTGCTGCACAAGAACGATGAAGCGATGGTGATGAGCTTCGATACGGATGTGGATATGCTCGCGGACTTTACCGAGGATGCCTCCGTTCTCGAGCGAGCGATTCGCCGAACGGTTGTCGCGGTGGACGCCTCGGGCGCGGGAGGAACAGCCGGAACCGTGGGTGGAGGCGGTGGCGGCGGCACGGCCTTCTACGACGCGATCTATCTCGCAGCGCACGACAAGCTGACGTCAGAAGCGGGGCGCAAGGCCATCATCGCTCTCACGGACGCTGAGGACAACGACAGCAAACTTAGTCTGAAAGACGCAGCCGAGTCGGCCCAGCGCGCAGACGCCGTCGTTCACGTGCTGCTGATCGCCGAGCCCGAAGGATATTTCATGGCCGGCATGGGATACGGCGGCGCGAACGCGGCGAAGAGACTTGCGGACGACACGGGCGGGCGCGTGATTGCCGTGCGCAGCGAGAAATCACTCGAGAAAGCGTTCGATGAGTTGACGCAGGAACTTCGGTCGCAGTACGTGTTGGGCTACTATCCGACGAATACGAAGCGGGACGGCAATTTCCGCAAGATTAAGGTGGAAGTTACGCGGTCGGATGCGAAAGTGCTGACTCGGCGCGGTTATTACGCGCCGACGGAGTAGGCGCGAGCGACCTCTGCTCTACTACGGCGTCACTCGCAGCATGACTACGCCGTGGGCGACGACGTTAGCTGTGAACTTCCCCGTAAATTTTCCGAGATCTTTTTTCGCCCAGAGGTCTCGCACGTTCGCGGGTACGTGCGCGGGATAGCCGAGATTCTCCCAGGCCGCAGAAATTTCCGCGTCTGATTTTCCGCGATTGAACAAGATTACGGCGCGCCCGCCATCTTCCATCTGCTTCGCCCAAACTTCCAGGTCGCCATTTTTCGAAACGCGGCGGCCTTCCATCCCGATAGGATCCTGATCGACGGCGATCACTTCTTTGTTCGTTAGAATTTCCTTAATTTCAGGAGCCATGTTTCTAATGTCGTTGCCGGCGATGAGGGGAGCAGCGAGCAAGCACCAGAAGCTGAAATGCGAGCGGTACTCGTTCGTCGTCATTCCACCATTGCCGACCTCGAGCATATCGGGATCGTTCCAATGGCCGGGACCCGCGTAGGATTCCAATCCGACCTGCAGATCTAGGATCGCGGGCCAACTGGAGGAGTATTCCTTCTTGCAGTCCCAGCAATCGGCGATGTCTCCGGTGGTGCGCCAGAGATTGCCGACATCTTTGCCCCAGAGCCACGGCTTGTGATCGCCCCACTCGCAGAGGCTGAAGACGATGGGCCGGCCGCTGGATTTAAGTGCGTCGCTCATCGTTTTGTAAGCCGCCGGTGCGTCTTCGGTGCCCGTGTTGCACCAGTCGTATTTCAAGTAATCGACGCCCCAGGCCGCGTATTGCAGCGCGTCTTGATATTCGTGCCCGCGGCTGCCGGGGCGGCCTGCGCAAGTCTTGGTGCCCGCGTCCGAATAAATTCCGAACTTCAGGCCTTTTGAATGAACGTAGTCCGCGAGGGATTTTATGCCTGAGGGAAATCGTTCAGGGTCAGCGACGATATTTCCGGCGGCGTCGCGTTTGACCTGCCAGCAGTCGTCGATTACGACGTACTGGTAGCTTGCGTCTTTTAGGCCGCTGGTCACCATCGCGTCGGCGACAGATTTGATCAAGCTTTCGCTGACGTCACAGCCGAAGCGGTTCCAACTGTTCCAGCCCATCGGAGGAGTTTGGGCCAGGCCGTTGTCGTTTGGGTTCGGGATTGCGGTTGCGGGGATGGCGGTGGATGCGATGAGCAGCAAGATGACGGGCCGCCAAAGACGGGTGTTCGGCATTTAGATGACTCCGTTGGAATTCGCAGCGACACGAGATTACTACACGGCGAGTGATGGACACTACTTCGTCTGGGCACAAAAACGCCGGCAGGATGCCTGCGCGACGCGAGAGATTATTTCGCGGGGGGGCCGAGAGCGCCTGGATTTTCTGTGGCGTAGTAGCCTTTGCGCGTTCTGACGGTCAAACCCTTGCGATCGGCGATATCCACTTGAATTTTCCGGTATTTTCCGTCTGGCGGGACTGACGGCGCGTAGGCGATGAAATACTGGCTGCGAAGCTCGGCGCCGATGTCCTGGAAGGATTCGGCGAGGTCGTCCACTTTGTAAGGGAAAAATACGCGGCCGCCCGTTTGGACGGCGAACTTTTCAAGAATTTCATCACCCGGCGTTTTGAACATTTTGTGGGGACGATCGGAGGTGGTAACGGCCACCCAATCCGTGCTCGTGCTGATCGAATAGATGGAAACCTCGCAGCGCTCCGCCATCTCGATGGACTCGCTGAGCGCGCGATCGCTCAAATTGTCTTCGCCGTCGCTGAAGACCACGAGCACGCGGCGCACTTCCGGATTCGGACCATCAGGCATCGGCGCTTTGACCAGTTTCTGCGCAGCGGTGTAAATCGCGTCGTTCAACGAAGTGCCGCCTCCGGCGCGCTGCTTCTCGATGGCTTGCGTTAGGGTGCCGACATCGCCCGTGAAGTCCTGAATCACTTCGGGCTCATTATCGAATGTCATCAAGAACGCCTCATCTTTGTGGCGGCGGATCACGTTGTCGAGAAAATCGATGGAGGCGTCTTTTTCGAAGTGCAGGCGCTCGCGAATGCTGTTGGAGGTGTCGAGGAGCATGCCGATGCGAAGCGGCAGATCGGTCTGGCGGCCGAAGAATTTGATGTCCTGGAGCTTGCCGTCCTCGAGAATTCGGAAATCTTTCTGATCGAGATCGGTGATGAAGTTGTTGCGGCGGTCGGAGACGGCGGCCACGAGATGGACGAGACCCGTCGTAACTTTCAGGGGCGGCGCTTGCTTGGGAGCTTCTGACGGCTGCTGGGGCGCTGGTTTAGTGTCGCTCTGCTCCTGCTGAGGAGGCGCGCCCGCCGCGGGGGGAGGCGGAGTTTGTGACGGTTGCTGCTGCGCTTTGACTAGGAATACAACCGCGGACAAGAACAGTAAGACGACCGAAGTGCGCAACAACAATCGCATATTTGAATTATAGGTACTCGGCGAGCGCAGCGTCAATCGCGGCGGGCGGCGTATTCAGAGCTTTGCCGAGGTTTTTCAGATACGTGGCGAGTTCCGGAGGCAAGGGTGCGCGCACTTCGATTTCCCTCTCCGTGCGCGGATGCACAAATCGAATTCTCGCGGCGTGCAGAAAATTGCGGCCGAGCTCCGGCAGCGCGATTGTGCCAGCGCGTTCTTCGCGCGGCGCGCCGTAGAGCGTGTCGCCCACGACAGGACATCCGAGCGCTGAGAAATGGACGCGAAGCTGGTGCGTGCGGCCTGTGTGCAATCCCGCTTCGACGAGGGTGAAGCTGCCGAGAAGCAGCTTCGTTTTCCAATCGGTGCGCGCGGGCCTGCCTTCGCGGCGGCGGGTGGTCATTCGCATGCGCCGGTGCAGATCGCGGGCTACAGGCAATTCGATTCGTCCTGCCGTGGTTTGCAGCTTGCCGTGGAGCAACGCAACGTAAATCTTCTGGACTTCGCGCTCCTGAAATTCTTCCACGAGTTTTCGATGCGCTGCGTCATTTCGAGCCACGATCAGCGCGCCGGAAGTTCCTTTGTCGAGACGATGGACGATTCCGGGGCGCAGAGGCCCCCCGACGGCGGAGAGCGTGCCGAAGCGATCGAGAAGCGCGGCCGTGAGAGTGCCCAGGACATTTCCGCTTCCCGGATGCACGACCATGCCGGCGGGCTTGTTAATTACGGCTAGATCTTCATCTTCGTAAAGAACATCCAAAGGGATCGCTTCCGGCGCTACGGCCACGGGCTGTGGCGGAGGGATTTCGATTTCGACAATTTGGCCGGATTCGAGGCGGTGGGACGGCTTCGTCGTGATCCCATTCACGCGGACGCGACCTTCGGCAATCAATGCCTGAAGACGCGTGCGGCTGAGATCAGCCGTATGATTGGCGAGAAAGCGGTCGAGGCGGACGCCTGCATCTTCGTCTTCGACGGTGAAGGTTAAGAATTCGTCTGGAGTTTGCGGCACGGATTATCTACGCGCGGCGCGGCGTGGCGCGGCTTCTTTTTGTCTTACGCTTGGCCTTGGGCTCGTCCTTGGGCTGGGGCTCGCCGGATTCTGAAACTGTCGCCATGGCCGGGAGTTGGTGATGCATGCCGCGCCACCAGAGGAATGCGCCAGTCAAAACGAATGCGACGGCCACGATTTGCATCAACGAGATCGCTCCGTGAAACATCAGAGTGCGATCGGGATCGCCGCGGACGAATTCAATTGCACCGCGTTCAAATCCGTATAAAAGAAGATAAGTGCCGAGAAGCTGGCCCCTGAAGCTCTGCCGCTTGCCGAGCCACACGAGAATCAAGAAATTGCAGAACTCGGCGGCGGCTTCGTAAAGCTGCGTCGGGTGGAGGGGAACTCCCATCGGCGTGCCGACAAGCCGCGCGGCAATCGGATTCGTGAACGTGACGCCCCAGGGCAGAGTGGTCGGTTTGCCATAACAGCATCCCGCCATGAAACAGCCTAGCCGGCCGATGGCGTGGCCGAGAGGCAATCCCGCGGAGTAGCAATCGAGCAGGGCGAGGAGCGGAATTTTCGCGATGCGTGTGTAGATTATCGTCAGCGCAATGGCGCCGAGTAC
>Ga0302326_10002443_pt1 | contig 45322 bp, 26 predicted proteins | sample Palsa_T0_3_FD_202264 | JGI IMG/M metagenome (GOLD analysis project Ga0302326, IMG submission 202264) | Peat permafrost microbial communities from Stordalen Mire near Abisko, Sweden - Palsa_T0_3 | ecosystem: Environmental > Terrestrial > Soil > Palsa > Peat permafrost | place: Sweden: Abisko... | reverse complement strand
TTTCCCCAAGATCCGTAAGGAACGAAAAAGGAACGAAAAAACACCCAAAAAGCCCGTAAACCCGCCAATATTGCAATTCAGCCGACTTTCGGCGCGTCACACAAAAACTATCTAACTGCCTTGTCTCCAGGGAATTTAGATGGTGGACGCTACTGGACTCGAACCAGTGACCCCGTGCGTGTGAAGCACGTGCTCTAACCAACTGAGCTAAGCGTCCGAACAGGGGAGGTGCTTTGTGCCCCAGGGCGCCGGTCAAATCAAGGCTATAGCTGCGGCAGGAGCCGGCTTCCCGTCAGGCCTTTGCCATGCGCCGGCGCCGCAGCGCAAATGGCACCGAGGCAAAGAGGCCGGCCGCGATCAGGGCCCACGTCGACGGCTCGGGAACAGGGCTGAAATTGAGGGAAAGGCTGTTGGTCGTGCCCGTGATGCTGAATGTGCCGCCGCCGCCATTCGTGAAGCCGGCCGTGTTGATGTTGAACTCGTTTGTGTTGAACCCGGTGACTGACGGCGAGGCCAGGAGGAACGTCCATGTGTAGCTGCTGGCCGGGTTGAAGTTGATCGCGTTGGCCGAGTTGCCGTTGATGTCCGTGGAGAAGAGGTTGAAGGACAGTGATCCGGCTCCGGCCGTGATGTTGAGGCCGGTGTTCGCGGAAATGAGGCTGTAGCCGGTGCCTGGGCTCCCGGTCGCATTGTACAGGTCAAAGGAGATGGCCCCGCCGTTCGCGAGGGTCAGGCTGTTGTTGAACGTGAGGTTGCCGGGGCCGTTGGTCGGCGAGCTCGGCGCCAGGACCAGGTGGTTGTCGACGGTGACGGGGGAGGTTATCGCACCGCTGCCCTCGAGCGTGTTGGGCGCCCCCGAGAAGGTCAGCGGGTTGTTCACCGTGACGCCGTTCATCACGTTCAGCGCCGCGCCCCCGGTCAGGCCCACGGGATTTCCGGACGCGCCGAATGCGTTGTTGTTGGCGGCGAACACCGTTCCGCTGTTGATCGCGAAGGAGCCGGTGAAGGTGTTGGCCGCGGGGGCGAGCGTGAGGCTGCCGGTCGGGCCCCCCTGGTAGGCGACCGAGCCGCCGCCGGAGATGCTGCCCGTGAGCGTGAGGTAGTTGTCGTCGTTGTTGCCGAGCTGCGCCGAGCTCCCGGTGAAGTTGATGTTGTTCGCGACCGAGCGCGTGATTCCCGGGCCGCCGTCCGCCGCAAGGACGGTGCCCGAGTCGAGGATGATGCCGCCCGTGCCGGCGCCCGTGTCGCTGCCCAGGAGGAGCGTGCCCTCCCGCATGTCGACCCCGCCCGTGAACGTGTTGGAGTTGATGAGGGCAAGGACGTTGTTTGTGCACCACGTGATGCTTCCGCCAACGCCGGAGATCGGGCCCGTGAGAGTCAGATTTGTCGTCGCATCGTCGTTGTCCAGGTTGTACCCACCCAGGGAGATCGCGTTCGCGAGGGTTACATTGTTTGTGATCGACGACATCTCCCCGTTCCCGGCAAACACGAGCGTGTTGGTGCCGATCGGGCCGGACGAGATGCTGCCCGGCGCGCCCACGGTCGAGCTGGAGACGAAAATCTCGCCGCTATCCATGGTCGTCACGCCTGTGTAGGTATTCTGCCCGCCGAACCCCTGGCTGTTCGAACCGGTGTTGATGGTGACGCCTCCGGGCCCGGAAATGATGCCAGTGAACGGCGCGAGGGCGGCATTGCCGGTGCCGATGGTCAGCGTCGTGCCCGACGCCAGGCTTACCGGGCCGCCCGTGCCGCCGATATTCTCGAGGTCGGCGATGGTCTCGTTGTCGTTGATGCCGAGCGAGCCGCTTGATGCGATCTGCACCGAGCTGTTGGCGGAGAGGGACGTCGCGCCCCAGTCCTCCAGCTCGCCATTGTTGATGTAGGTGGGCCCGCTGTAGCTGTTCGCGCCCTCGAGCGTGACGCTGCCTCCAGTCTCCTGCACGTTGAGTCCCCCGGTGCCGTTGATGGCGGAGGTGACTGTTATGTTGTCGGCCCGTGCGAATACGATCGTGCCATTGTCGGTGATGGTGGCCGCCGATACGGATCCGTTGGTATCCGCGACGCCGATCTGCAGGGTGGCTCCCGGCGAGATGGTGATCGTTCCTGTCCCGGTCGCGGAGCCGGACGGGTTGTCGGCCACCAGGCTGCCGCTCGTGATCAGCGTGCCGCCCGAATAGGTGTTGTTGGCGCCGGTCAGGACCATCGTCGCGCCGCCGAAGTCGAGCGAGCCGGTGCCGGTGATGTATCCCGCGAAGGAAGTGTGGCTGCTGCCGTTGGCGATCGTGAGCGTCCCGCTTCCGAGGGTGATGCCGCCGCCGCTCGCGCCGCCGCTGATTGAGCCCACCGAGTTGCTGAATCCGGCCAGGTCGAGCACGCCGAGGTACGGGAAGGAGACCGGGTTCATGCCGCCCCCGAATGCGTTCGTCGAACCTGCCCTGAGTACGCCGTTGAACGGCTGCAGTGTGCCCGTGAACGAGTTGGATCCGGAAAGGACGACCGTGGCGGTGCCGTCCTGGCTGACGCCGCCCGTACCGCCGATGCTGTTCGGGATGGGGTAGGTTCCCGAGGACTGGTCGAACTCGAGCGTCCCGTTGTCCGTAATTGCGGGCGTCGCGTTGATGAACCCGTTCGTGTTGCTCTGCCCGAGCAGGAGGCTCGCTCCGGCGCCAATTGTGATCGGCCCCGACCCGGTCGCCGAGCCGGTCGCGTTGTTCGCGACCAAGGTGTTGCCCGAGCCCGTGATCGTCGTTCCGCCGCTGTAGGTATTGGCGTTCGTGAGGTTGAGCGCGAACTCGTTCGTGCTGAGCGCCCCCGCGCCCGAGATGACCCCGTTGAAGATGGAGGAGCCGGCCGTTCCTAGCGTCAGGGTGCTTCCGCTTCCGAGGGTGACCGAGCTCGTGGCGCCCCCGGCGAGGGTGCCGATCGTGTTGGAGAAGCTGCCGAGGCCGAGGGTGGCGCCGTTGGCCACGGTCACGACGCTGAGCCCCGTCGCCCCGCCGAATGCGCTCGTCGAACCGGCTTGGAGTGTCCCGCCGTTGATGGTGGTGGGCCCGGAATAAGTGTTGGTGCCGGAAAGCGTGGTTGTCCCGGTGCCCGACTGCACGATCTGCAGCGCCCCGGAAAGGGTGCCTCCGTACGAATATGGGGAACTGAGGTCAAAGCTCAGCGTTCCGGTTCCCGAGACACCACTGCTCGCTATGCTCCCGGTTGTCCCCCCACTGCCTATCTGAATGTCTGTTCCGCCTGCGCCGTTGATCACCGTCGTGCCGGTGTAGGTATTGGCTCCGGTCAAGGTCAGCGTACCGGTGACGTCCTTTTCGAGATTGCCGCTGCCGGAAATCACGCCGGGAAAGGTCGTCGAGTATCCACCGTTCATGATGAGCGTCGCGCCGCCCGCTATGACGACGGAGCCGCCGCCGCCCAGGTAGTTGTCCAGGTAGCTGACGGTCTCGTTGAAATTGACGTCCGTGACTGCCCCGGAGGCCACCACCAGTCCGCTGGCCGCCGAGAAGGCGTTCGCATTGGCATCCGCGAGTGTCCCCGAGTTCACGTTGGTGAGGCCCATGTAGGTGTTGGAGGTCCCGCCGAGCGTCAGCATGCCGCCACCGTTGAGCTGTAGGCTCATCGTGTACTGGAGGCCGGCCGTGACCTGCACGGAATTCGCGCTGCTGTCGGTGAAGGAGCTTGAGATCGAGAAGGCCTGCGACGCGCTGGTGTTCAGGACCAGCGCGCCCGCCCCGCTCGCCACCGTCAGCATGTTGAGCTGGTAGTTGGAATCGAGGGTCGAGGTGAAGGCGCCCGTCTGGCTGAAGTCGATCGTCGTGGAGTAGCTGTTCGCCGGCACCGAGCCCGACACCCAGTTTGCCGAGTCCGACCAGTCCGTGTTGGCACCGCCTCCACCGTTCCAGACGGACTGCGCCCCCAGCTCAGGGGCGCCGACCGCGACGAGGACCAGGGCCAATCGGGAAAGACGGAAATTCATGGGGCGAAAGACTCCTGCAAATAGATGGCGTTTACAAGTTCTTTTGCATGAAAATTGCAAGTATATATAATATTTGCATGTAACATGTTACATGCGTTCGAGCCATCGAATCCCCGCCTCCCCATCCGGCCGAATTCGAGGGGACTTCGAGAGCCGCCTTCCATACCAGAACTGTTCAGCTTTCGGCCCGGTACGCCTCGGCGAGCAGGACCACGGGATGCACCACGCGGATACTTGGCGCGGTCCCGCCCGGCACGTTCGGGATTCCCTGCTGGATCTGAAGCTGGCACCCCGGATTCGCGGTGGCGACGACGGCGGCGCCGGTGGACCGGATGTGCCCGACCTTCCGGTCGCGCAGCCACGCGGCGGTCCCAGGCTGCGTGAGCGAATAGACGCCCGCGCTCCCGCAGCACATCGTCGACTCGGCGCACTCGCGCAGTTCGACGCCGGGAATAGCCCGAAGGATCTCGCGCGGCTGCGATGTTATCTTCTGCCCATGGCAGAGATGGCAGGCCTCATGGTAGGTGACCGCTACCGGAACCGCACCCGTTGGCGGCGCGGCCGGCGGGCGAAACCCGGTCTCGACGAGCCACTCGGAGATGTCGCGGACCCTTGCGGACCACGCGGCGGCCCGCGCCGCGTAGGCGGGGTCGTCAGCAAGGAGATGGCCGTAGCGCTTCAGGTGTGAGCCGCATCCCGCCGAGTTGGAGATGATCGCGTCGAATCCGGAGGGATCCAAGGCGTCGATCTGCCGGCGCGCGAGCTGGCGGGCGCCGTCGGGGTCCCCGTTGTGGACATGCAGCGATCCGCAGCACGACTGCGCCCTCGGGGTCGCGACCTCGCAGCCGTTTGCGAGGAGCACGTCGACCGTCGCGCGGTTCACGTCCGAGAAGGCGATGTCCTGGATGCAGCCGGTGAGCACGGCGACCCGGTGCCGGGTCCCACCGGCCGGCTTCTCGACCGCCGAAATGATCTCGTCCGAGAAATGCTTCCTTATGGGGAGCGCCTGGCTCTCGAGCTCGCCGATCCTCCTCGGCAGGAGGGAAAGGATCCGGGACCTGCGCACGAGCGACTGCAGGCCGCTTGCCGCGTAGAGCCACCAGAGGCGCCCCTCGCAGTGCAGGGCCCAGGGGCGAAAGAGGAGGAACCTGAGCGTGTAGAAGCGGATGAACGAGCGGACCGGGCCCTTGGAGACGCCGCTTTGCTCCGCCTCCGCCCGGCCGGCCTCGAAGAGCGTGCCATAGTCGACGCCGGCGGGGCATGCCGTCGTGCAGGCGAGGCAGCCCAGGCAGTACGACATCTCGTCGGCGAAGGCCTTCGTCGCCCCGAGCTCGCCGTCGGCGATCGCCCGCATGAGGGAGATCCTTCCCCTCGGCGAGTTCCGCTCCCTCCCGGTCTCGAGGTAGGTTGGGCAGGACGGGAGGCAGAGCCCGCAGTGCATGCACTGCTGCAGCACGGAATAGTCCAGCGACTTGAGGAGGCTCGGCTCGGCGCTCAAGGGTCGAAGATCTTCCCGGGGTTGAGGAGGTTTTCCGGGTCGAGCGCCCTCTTCACCCGCTTCAGGAGGGCGTAGCTTGCGTCGCCGACCTGCTCCCTGAGGAACGCCTTCTTCGCGAGCCCGACGCCGTGCTCGCCCGTGATGGTGCCCCCGAGCGCGATCGCTCGCGTGAAGATCTCCGCCATCGCGAGCTCGACCCGGTGCATCTCGTCCGGGTCCCTCTCGTTTGTCAGGAACGTCGGGTGGAGGTTCCCGTCCCCGAAGTGCCCGAAGGTCGCGATGTCGAGCCTGTGCTTCGCCGCGGTTTCCTGGATGAACCGGATCATCGTCGCTAGCTCCGTGCGGGGCACGGTCGCGTCCTCGAGGATCGTGGTCGGCTTCACGCGGGCGAGCGCGCTGAACGCGCTCCGCCTCGCCTTTGCGAGGCTCGCGGCCTCCGCCGCGTCCGCAGCTAGCCGCACCGAGGTCGCCCCGTTTTGGGTGCAGATCTCGAGGATCCGCGCGGCCTCGTCGGCGACGGCCGCGGGATGCCCGTCGGCCTCGATGAGGAGGAGCGCCTCCGCGTCCAGCGGGAGGCCGACGTGCGCGTAGTCCTCGACGCAGCGGATGACCTTGGAGTCCAGGAACTCGAGCGTGCAGGGGACAATCTTGGCCGCGATGATCGCGGAGACGGTCTCGGCGGCGGCGTCCATCCGGGAGAAGGTCGCGAGGAGGGTCTGGCGGGCGGGGGGCCTCGGCAGGAGCCTGAGCAGGACCTCGGTCACTATGCCGAGCGTGCCCTCGCTGCCTATGAAGAGATCCTTCAGGCTATAGCCCGCCACGTCCTTCACGCACTTGTTGCCTAGGGTGCAGATCTCGCCGTCCGCCATGACGACCTCGAGCCCCATCACGTAGTCGCGGGTGACGCCGTACTTCAGGCCGCGAAGGCCGCCGGAGTTCTCCGCGACGTTGCCCCCGATCGTCGAGACCTTCATCGAGCCGGGGTCGGGGGGATAGAACAGGCCCGCGGCATCCGCGGCGTCGTAGATTGCCTGGGTGAGGACCCCGGGCTGCGCCCGGACCGTGAAGTTGCGCGCGTCGACCTCGCCGAGCCTGTCCATCTTGACGAGGCAGAGGACGATCGAGCCCGGGGTGGGGACGCTTCCGCCGCTGAGCCCGGTTCCGCTCCCGCGCGCGACGACGGGAACATTGTGCCTCTGCGCGAGCTTGAGGATGCCGGAGACTTCCGCGGCGGTGCGGGGAAAGACGACCACGCGGGCCATCTGCCTCAATGTGGCCGTCGCGTCGAAGGAGTAGGGGATCAGGTCCTCCCGCTCGATGAGCACGTTCTCCTTCCCGAGGAGCTTGATCAGGTCTTCGTTCATCCGGTCTCGTCCCATTCTGTTCTCAAAGCTTCGGGGCGGGCGGGAGCGTGGGCTCCGCCCAGGGATTGGCGCCCGTCGTGTTCAGCCGGCGCCGGTAGGTCGCGACGGCGGTGGTGGCGTACAGCGTGTCGAATTTTGGACCGCCGAAGGTGACGCTTGTGGGCCGGCCGGCCGGCAGTGGAAGAATGGCGTTCACGCGGCCGGCCTGGTCGCAGACCTGGACCCCGAGGTCGGTCGCGACATAGAGCCGCCCCGCCTGGTCGCAGCTCATTCCGCCGGCATGGCTTGCCTCCTCGGTGTCCGCGACATGCAGCCAGTAGTAGCGCTGCCCGTCGGCGAGCGTCCCGTCCGGCTGGACCTGGTAGCTGTAGATCCAGTGGGTCGCCCCGTCGGCGACGTAGAGCTGCGACTGGTCCGGCGAAAGGGTAACGCCCGTTGCTGAATGCAGCCCCGAGTCCGCGACCTGCTTCGCGCCGTCGGGCCGAACGAGCCAGACATTGCCGGCCTCGGTGGCATATATGAGGCCGTTGTGAGCCACGACAAAGTCGCGGACGGCGATGCCATCGGCAATGACGGCGCTCTTCAGGTCGGCGCCCGCGGCAGTGATGCCGTGAGCACTGCCGTAATAGGACCTTCCGTCAGGGCCGAATCGAATCACGGGCGCGACGGCCGGGGGGCTCGCCTTTATCACCGTGCCGTCCGCGGATGTCGTCTCGCTGGGCGGCGCCAGGGTGAACTTCTTGCCGTCCGGGGCGAATGCCGGCGCGCTCACATTGGACTGGCTGGGGGTTCCCCCCTTCCACGGCTCCCCGGGGATGAGCAGCGCGTTCAGCGTGCCGTTCTGCGTCGGCCCGTTGCCCACCGGCTTGGGCCAGTCCTTCCAGAGCCACCGGAGCGCATCCGGGAGTTCGGCCGTGATCTGCTTGCCGCTGTGGCTCCCGTTCCCCCACACATGGTTCACCTCGTAGCCCGAGAATTCCAGCGCCCTCTCCATTGTCTGGTTGGCCATCCACCAGTCCCCGGCGTATATGTTGAGGTCGCCCGAGCCGTCCTGCAGGAAGACCCGGATCGGCTTCGGCTCGTACTTGCGGATGAGCGTCGGGTAGACCTCGCCGCCCCGGAGGCCCACGTAGGTCCCGATCGCGCTGATGACGCGGCTGAACGCCTCGGGATGCTCCCACGCGGCGGTGAAAGCCGCGATGGCGCCGCTGCTTGACCCGGCGATGGCCCGGTCGTTGCCGGAGTGGGAGAGGTGCACGGGGCGCCCGTCCGCCGTCGCCTTCGTCTCCACCTCGGGCAGCACCTCGTCCAGAAGGAGGCGCGCGTAGGCGTCGCCCAGCCCGTCGTATTCGAGGCTGCGGTTGAACCGGGCGAGCGCGGTCGCCGGATTGAGCGGGGCGACGACGCCGGGGGACACGAAGACGCCGACCATGACCGGAAGCTCCCCGCGCGCGATCAGGTTGTCCAGGACGACCGGGGCGCTGAACTGCACGCCGTCCTGGTCGACGTAGACACAGGCCGGCTTGGAGGGGTCGTACTGCCGCGGCACGTAGACCGTGACGTGGCGGGTGGTTCCGGGAAACACCCTCGAACTGGCGAAGTCGAACTTGATCAGCTCTCCCTGGGGCACGCCGGCCTGCGGCTTCGAGTCGGGCCCGGGCACATAGCTGTCGGGTTCGCCGTGGGATGAGGCGGCCGGGGCCAGCAGGAGCAGGGTGGCAAGCGCGGAGGCGGGGATAGCCTTCATGGTCGGGGGGTTGGGATCGGCTCAGGGTGCCCCCTTTTTGCCCGGCTGTGAACCAAAACCTATGGGTCATTATTAGCCTCCGCGAGGTAACAACTGTGCCGATTTGACTGTCGGTGACCCACGCCCAATAGAATGCCCGCTGCGGCGCATCCCGCGCCCCATTGGCGCATCTCCTGCAGGACGGGAAACGAATGGACACCAACAACCTCACCCAGATGTCGCGGCAGGCCGTCACGGACGCCCAGGCCGTGGCGCGCCGCCTGAACCACAACGAGGTCGACACGTGGCACCTCCTCTCGGCGCTCCTCGGCCAGGAGAACGGGATCATCCCGGGCCTCATCGACAAGATGGGGCTTTCCGCGAGCGCCCTCCAGCTCGCGGTGGACCGGGAGCTCGAGCGCATACCCAAGGTGACGGGCAGCGTCGACACGTCCAAGGTCTACGTGACCCAGGCCGTGAACGACGTGATCACGCGCGCCGAGAAGGAGGCGAAGGCGCTCAACGACGAGTTCGTGAGCGTGGAGCACCTGTTCCTGTCGCTGATCGACACCGGCAAACCCGAGGCCATGAAGAAGCTCTTCAAGAGCTTCGGGCTCGACCGGTCCAAGGTGATGAGCGCGCTCAAGGAGGTCCGCGGGAACCAGAGGGTCACGACCGACAACCCCGAGGCCACCTACCAGGCTCTCGAGAAATACGGCGTGGACCTTGTCGACCGCGCAAGGAAGGGGAAGCTCGACCCCGTCATCGGCCGCGACGACGAGATCCGGCGCACCATCCGGATCCTCTCCAGGAAGACGAAGAACAACCCGGTCCTGATCGGGGAGCCGGGAGTCGGCAAGACCGCGATCGTCGAGGGACTGGCACAGAGGATACTGCGGGGGGACGTGCCCGAGGGCCTGAAGAACTCGACCGTGTTCGCCCTCGACATGGGGGCGCTCGTCGCCGGCGCGAAGTACCGCGGCGAGTTCGAGGAGCGCCTGAAGGCCGTCCTCAACGAGGTCAAGCAGTCCGACGGCAAGGTCATCCTCTTCATCGACGAGCTGCACCTGATCGTGGGGGCGGGCAAGGTCGACGGCGCGATGGACGCCGGCAACCTGCTCAAGCCCATGCTTGCCCGCGGCGAGCTCCATTGCATCGGGGCGACGACGCTCGACGAGTACAGGAAGCACATCGAGAAGGACGCGGCGCTTGAGCGCCGCTTCCAGCCGATCGTGGTCGAGCAGCCGAGCGTCGAGGACGCGATCTCGATCCTGCGCGGCCTCAGGGAGCGCTTCGAGCTCCACCACGGCGTCACGATCCAGGACAACGCGCTCGTGAACGCCGTCGTCCTGTCCAACCGGTACATTTCCGACAGGTTCCTCCCAGACAAGGCGATCGACCTCGTGGACGAGGCGTGCGCGATGATACGGACCGAGATGGACTCGATGCCGCAGGAGCTGGACGAGCTCACGCGGCGCGCCCTCCAGCTCGAGATCGAGGAGACCGCCCTCTCCAAGGAGAAGGACGATGCCAGCAAGCAGAGGCTCTCAGTCCTGCGCAAGGAGCTGGCGGGCGTCCGGGAGAAGGCGAGCGGCCTGAAGCTCCAGTGGGACAAGGAGAAGGCGGCGATCGACCGCGTCCGCAAGGTGCGCGAGGAGCTCGATGCCACGCGCCTCGACATGGAGAAGGCGGAGCGGGCCTACGACCTGAACAGGGTCGCTGAGCTGCGCCACGGGAAGATCCCCCAGCTCGAGGCCGAGCTGAAGAAACTCGAGAAGCCGGGCAAGGGCACGACCCTCTTCAAGGAGGAGGTTTCCGGTGAGGAGATCGCCGAGATCGTCGCCAAGTGGACGGGCGTCCCCGTCACGAGGCTCCTCGAGGGCGACAAGCAGAAGCTCCTGCGCCTCGAGGACACGCTCCACAAGCGGGTCATCGGCCAGGACGAGGCCGTGACGCTCGTCACGGAGGCGATCCTTCGGGCCCGCAGCGGGATCAAGGACCCGCGCAGGCCGGTCGGCAGCTTCCTCTTCCTCGGGCCCACGGGCGTCGGCAAGACGGAGCTCGCAAAGGCCCTCGCCGAGACACTCTTCGACACCGAGGGCGCGATTGTCCGCATCGACATGTCCGAGTACATGGAGAAGCACGCGGTCTCGCGGCTGATCGGCGCCCCGCCGGGCTACGTGGGCTACGACGAGGGCGGCCAGCTGACGGAGGCCGTGCGGCGCAAGCCCTACGCCGTCGTCCTCTTCGACGAGGTGGAGAAAGCCCATCCCGACGTCTTCAACGTCCTCCTGCAGGTGCTGGACGACGGCAGGATCACAGACGCCCAGGGCCGCACGGTGGACTTCAAGAACACCATCGTCATCATGACCTCGAACATAGGCTCGCGCTTCCTCCTCGAGGGCGTCGTCGGGGACACGATCCCGGAGAGCGTTCGGGAGAGCGTCATGGCCGAGCTGCGCACGTCCTTCCGGCCGGAATTCCTGAACCGGATCGACGAGACCATCCTTTTCAAGCCGCTGACGCTGGAGGAGATCGGCTCGATCGTTGACCTGCTCCTGGTCGACCTTAACAAGCGCCTCGCCGACCGGCGCGTTGTCGTGGCGCTCGACAAGAAGGCGCGCGAATGGGCGGCGGAGAAGGGATACGACCCGGTGTTCGGCGCGAGGCCCCTCAAGCGCTACCTCCAGCGCCAGATCGAGACGAGGCTGGCCCGCGGGCTCATCTCGGGCGAGGTCGCCGAGGGCACCACGGTCACATTCTCCGTGAAGAACGGGGAATGGGTCATCTCCTGATTCGGGCGCGGGGAGCCTGAGCCGGGGCGCGGGGTCGAACGGCCGGCCTCCCGGCGCGGGCGGTTGACACCGCCTCATGCCAGCGGCTTCACTTGAAAGACGCCTCGCCCCATGCCCGGCCGCGCGTTCCCAAAGCACCCGGCGAGGTCGCCCGGACCGGGCCGAGGCCGAGCATCACTCCCAATGGACATTGAAAACCTCCTGCATCGAACCGGAAAGACGCTGCTCCTCCTCGCCATGACCCTCACGACGCGCGCCCTTGCCGACAACCAGGTCCGGATCGACGCCGGGATCATCGAGGGGAAGGACGCGGCCGAGCCGGGGGTACGGGCCTTCCTCGGGATACCGTTCGCGGCGCCGCCGGTGGGGGACCTGCGCTGGAGGGAGCCCCAGCCCGTGACGCCGTGGAACGGCGTGCGGGAGGCGAAGCAGTTCGGGCCGAGGCCGATGCAGGGCTCCATCTACTCGGATATGGTCTTCCGCGACAGCGGGCCGAGCGAGGACTGCCTCTACCTGAACGTGTGGACGCCGGCCAAGTCTGCGGGCGCGGGGCTCCCGGTCATGGTCTGGATCTACGGCGGGGGCTTTCATGCGGGCGGCACGTCGGAGCCCCGCCAGGACGGCGGGCACCTCGCGACGAAGGGCGTCGTTGTGGTCAGCATGAACTACCGCCTCGGGGTCTTCGGCTTCTTCTCCCACCCCGGGTTGACGGCGGAGTCCGGCCGCGGCTCGTCGGGCAACTACGGCATCATGGACCAGACCGCGGCGCTCCGCTGGGTGCGGCGCAACATAGCGGCCTTCGGGGGGGACCCGGCCAACGTGACGATCTTCGGCGAGTCCGCCGGCTCCTACTCGGTGAGCCTGCAGATGGCTTCGCCCACCGCGCGGGGCCTGTTCCAGAAGGCCATAGGCGAGAGCGGGTCGATGGTGGGGACGAGGCGGATCCCGGCCCACATCCTCACGCTTGCCGAGGCCGAGAGGAACGGCGTCGAGTTCGCGGGGCTGATGGGGGCGGGGACCATCGCGCAGCTGCGGGCGAAGTCCTCCGCCGACGTGCTCAGGGCCGCCACGCACGACAGGACGCTGCACGACGGCGTCGTCGTCGACGGGTACGTGCTCCCGAAGGACGTCTACTCGATCTATGCGGAGGGCGGGCAGGCCCACATCCCGCTCCTCGCCGGCTGGAACGCCGACGAGTCCAGGGTGAACGCCGTGTTCGCCAGCAAGCGGCCGACGGCCAAGAGTTTTTCCGACGCCGTCCGGGTGGAGTACGGGGAGCTGGCGAACGCCGTGCTCAGGCTCTACCCCTCCAATACGGACGAGGAGGCCGTCAGGTCCGCGGGCGACATCGCGGGGGACCGGTTCATCGTGAGCTCCACCTGGAACTGGATCGAGATGCAGCTGAGGACCGGGGGCTCGACGGTCTTCAGGTACCAGTTCGACAGGGCTATCCCGCTGGCGCCGGGAACCGTCATAAACGGCGCGACCGCGACGGCGGCGGACGTCGGCGCCCCCCACGCCGGGGAGATCCCCTACGTCTTCGGCGCCTTGGCCTCGAATCCCAGCGTGCCGTGGGGGCCCGAGGACTGGAAGCTGTCGGACACGATGGAGGTCTACTGGACCAACTTCGCGAAGACGGGAAACCCCAACGGGAGGGGCGTCCCGGAGTGGCCGAGGTTTGCGGAAAAGGACAACTATCCCGTCATGCACCTGGACGTCGTCGTCGGGCCGCGGCCCGAGGAGCACAGGACCCGCCACGCGTTCTGGGACGCGGGCCCGACGAACACCCCGGTCGTCAACCCGGCGCCGTCCAGCTAATCAGGCCGCCTGCCTGAGGATCCTCTCGACGACCTCGGGCGTGATGTCCCCGCGCTCGCCGATCCCGAGAAGGCCCCGGGCCCTGAGCCGGCGGGCGACCTCCGCCGCAGTCTCCACCGCCACGCCGTAGTCCGAGAGGCGCGTGCGCAGGCCGAGGGACTCGTAGAATCCGCGCGTCCTCTCGATCGCGGCGTCGATCCGCGCGCTCTCGGTGCCCTCGCGGATGCCCCAGACGCGCTCGCCGTACTGGAGGAGCTTCGCCCCCTTGCCCGCCCTCTGGACGTTCAGAAGGCTGGGGAGGACGACGGCGAGCGTCCTCGCGTGGTCGATGCCGTGCAGGGCCGTGAGCTCGTGCCCGATCATGTGGCTCGCCCAGTCCTGGGGCACGCCGGCACCGATCGCCCCGTTGAGCGCCCACGTGGCCGCCCACACCACGTTCGCCCGGTTGCCGTAGTCGCTTGGGTTCCTGACCGACCTCGGCCCCTCGTCGATCAGGACGCGCATCACCGACTCGGCAAAGCGGTCCTGGATGGCCGCGTTCGCGGGATAGGTGAGGTACTGCTCGATGACGTGGGTGAAGGCGTCGGCGACGCCGTTGGAAATCTGGCGCTCGGGGAGCGTGAAGGTGGTCTCCGGGTCGAGGACCGAGAACCTCGGGAAGGCCAGCGGATGGATGAACGCGAGCTTCTCCCTGATGGAGCGCCGGCTGATCACGGACGCGCCGTTGGCCTCCGAGCCCGTTCCCGGGAGCGTGAGTACAGCGCCGATCGGCAGGGCCGACTGGAGCTTCGAGCCCCGCGTGACGAGGATCTCCCAGGGATCGCCCGGGTAGGGGACGGCCGCCGCGACGAACTTCGCCCCGTCCAGGACGGACCCGCCCCCTACGGCCAGTATCCAGTCAACCTTCTCGGCCCTGGCCACGGCGACCGCCTTCATGAGCGTGTCGTAGTCGGGGTTAGCCTCGACGCCGAAGAATTCGAACAGGGGGCGGCCGCCCAGGGCCCTGCGCACCTGGTCATGCACGCCATTTGAGCGGATGCTGCCGCCGCCCGCGAGGAGGAGGACCCTGGCTCCCGCAGGGAGCTCCTTGTCGATCGCGGCGATTTGCCCCCGGCCGAAGTGGATGCGCGTGGGATTGAAATAAGTGAAGTTTTCCATGGCAGATGCGGAAAATCTGCGAAAAATGCGAGTTTCGCAACACCCCCTTTGCAGCCCGAGCCCATCTACTACTACGACCGCTACGCGCGGGAGATGAGGACCGAGAAGGTCTTCGGCGAGCGCTGGCTTCGGCTCGCCTACGACAACCCGGTGGGGCGTTTCGCCGTCTGGCTCCTCATCAGGCGGCGCCTGTTCTCATTGTACTATGGCAGGAGGATGAACCGGCCGGGCAGCGACCTGCTCATCTTCAAGTTCGTGGAGGAATACGGCATCGACGTCACCGAGTTCGCGAAGTCGCCCTTCGACTTCAAGACGTTCAACGAGTTCTTCCACCGGGCACTCAAGCCCGAGTGCAGGCCGATCGCGCAGGGGGTCGGTGTGGCGGTCTTCCCGGCCGACGGCCGGCACCTGGCGTTCCCCGACGTCAGCCGGGCGCAGGGTTTCTACGTCAAGGGCGCGAAGTTCACGCTGGAGGACCTCATCGGCGACCCGAAGGTCGCGGCCCGCTTCGCCAGGGGATCGATGCTGATCTCCAGGCTTTGCCCGAGCGACTACCACAGGTTCCATTTTCCCGTGTCCGGAATCCCGTCCGAGGCGCGGCTCGTCAGGGGAAGTCTCTACTCGGTGAGCCCGATCGCGCTCCGCAGGAACATCCAGTACCTCGTCAGGAACAAGCGGTTCGTGACCGTGATCGAGGCCCCGGAATTCGGGCCCGTCGCGATGGTCGAGGTGGGGGCGACCAATGTCGGCAGCATCGTGCAGAGCTTCCACCCGGGACAGGCGGTCGTGAAGGGGGCGGAGAAAGGGATGTTCGCCTTCGGGGGCTCATGCGTGATCACGCTCTTCGCAGAGGGCCGCATCAGCCTCGACGCGGAGCTCGTGGCGCAGAGCGCCTCCTGCGTCGAGACGTACGCCCGGATGGGCGACAGGCTGGGCATCGCGGCGAGCTCGTCCACCCACCACGGGCTCACAGGACCTGGTTGGATGCAATGACCGCGCGGTACCACTGGGCGCTCAGCTTCGGCGTGCGCCGCTGCGTCCGGAAGTTGGTGTGCACGATCCCGAAGCGGCGCGTGTAGCCGTCGGTCCACTCGAAGTTGTCCAGGAAGCACCAGACGAAGTACCCGCGCACCGGCGTGCCGTCCGCGATGGTGCGCTGGAGCTCCTTCAGGTAGCTGCGGAGGTACTCGACGCGGTGGAGGTCCAGGCATTCGCCGCCCTTGACCACGTCGTCGTCGTAGCCGCAGCCGTTCTCGGTGACGTAGACGTTCTTCACCCCGAACACGGCCGAGACGAGGCGGGGCGCCCAGTAGAGGGCCCGCGGCGCGAGGTGCAGCCACGCGCTGTCGGTGCGCGGGTAGCTGGCGGACGGGAACAGCAGCTGCGGCTTTCCGTCCGCCGAGCGGCGCACGAACAGGCCGGCGTAGATGTTCAGGCCCAGGAAGTCGGTGGGCAGGCCGATGAGGGAGAAGTCGCCCCGCTCGACCTTGGGCCGCGCGGCGCCGCATTTGCGCAGGTAGGACTCGCTGTAGCGCCCGTTGCAGATGGGCCCGAGTATGGACTGGTTCGCCTCGGCGAACCACTCGTGGGCGGCGGCGACGTCGGCCGGGGTCTCGGTGACCGGTATGACGGTCTCGCAGTTGTCGCTCAGGCCGCAGCGGGCGCCGCGGCCGCCGTGCTCGCGCACGGCGCGGACGCCGTGCCCGTGGCAGATGAGGGCGTTGTGGACGGTCTGGTTGATGACGCTCTTGCCCTCGACGACCCCGGGCGCCTTGCCCGTTCCCCCGTAGGCCTGGACCGTGAAGCACCGGATTTCGTTCACGGTTATCCAATTCTTCACGCGGTCGCCCAGCGCGCGCACGACCGTGTCCGCGTACGTCGCGAAGGCCCTGGGGACGATCCTCGAGCGCCAGCCCCCCCGGTCCTCGAGGGCCTGGGGAAGGTCCCAGTGGAACATGGTCACCCACGGCGTGATGCCGTTCTCGAGCATGGAGTCCGTGAGGCGCTGGTAGAAATCCAGGCCGCGCTGGTTCAGCGCGCCGTCGCCGTCCGGGAAGATGCGGGGCCACGCCAGCGATAGCCTGTAGTGCCGGATGCCGAGCTCGCGCATGAGCGCGAAGTCCTGAGCGTAGCGGTGGTAGTGGTCGCAGGCCGGGTCCAGCTTGTCGCCGTTCAGGATGGCGCCCTTGCGGAGCGCGAACCGGTCCCACACGGACTCGCCCTTGCCGTCCACGAAGGAGGCACCCTCGATCTGTGGCGCGGCCGCCGAGACCCCCCAGACGAAGTTCCGGGGAAAGGGATATGGCGAGGGAAGGCGCATGGTTGGGGCTGGCTGCCGGGGCAGCCGGGAGGCTTGAAGGGGGGGTTGCGCTCAGGGCTGCCTCGGCGGGGCAATCGTCCCGCCGGGGACAGGCTGGGCGTTGACTAGGATTTTTCTCGGGGGAGAGGAGGGGTACATGATCCGGTTGATCATGCGCGTGAGGGCCGAGGACCCGATGTGCTCCAGCGCGGCGCGCGCCGACGACGCGCGGGGAAGCCCCGGGGGCGCCTCGAGGCCGCCAAAGCCGGTCACGGAGCAGTCCTCGGGCACGCGGATCCCAAGGGCCTGCAGGCCGCGGATAAGCGGGTAGGCATGGTCGTCGTCGGCGCAGACAAACGCGGTGACTCCGGATTGCGTGACCGCGCGGGCCGCCCTCAGGGCGAGCCTGCCCGGGTCTACGCGGGTGCCGGCGCCGGCATTTAGGATCCAGTCCTGATTGGGCGCGAGGCCGCGGGCTTCGAGGCCCCTGGCAAAGCCGCTCAACCTGCGCCCGACACGGCCGCCCGAGGGGATCTCCCAGGACAGGAATCCGATTCGCCTGTGCCCGGCCGAATGCAGGCTTTCCACCAGCGAGGAGACTGCCGACTCCTCGTCCGTATCGATGACGTCGATGGCGAGCCCGCCGTATCCCTCCAGCACCGACACGGCTGCGTTGCGCCGCAGGACCGACTCCACCGCCGATTCAGCAAAGGGGTACACGAGGATCGAGCCGCGGCGCTCGCCGTCGCCCGCCCCGCGCGCCGGGCGACGGTCCTCGGCGTGGAGCTCGCCGGGTGCCTGGCAGCGCACCGCGATCCTGATGCTTCCGATCTCCGGACGCCCGCGGGCCTCCAGCTCCGCGCGGTCGCAGACTCCCTTCAGGATGAGGGGAAGCGCTGCGCGGGCGGCGCCGTCCGCGGGCACCCCGATGAGGACCTCGACGGAGAGGATGGTGCCCGTGCCGGGACGCCGCGCCTGCGGGGCGCCGTTCAGCCTCGCCGCCAGTTCCCCAAGCCGGGTCACCTCCGGCGCCCCCGCGGCGGGGATTCCGCCGGGTGCGGGCGCAGGCAGCGCTCGGGAATAACTCATCCGCCTGACTGCGGGCCTTGGGGTCGTGGAAAGCATTGTGTCCCGGGGGTAATAGGGCGCCGCCTGACACCGCTGCGACGTGAGCAAGGTTGTGTGAAGTCAGATTCAAAAGATGCAAGAAAAAAGTGTGCACTAATTGGTTGAAATATGTGGTTTAGTGCAAAGAAATAATGCGGTCAATGACTTGGTTAAATCATTTATTATAAATATATAACATGAATTTTGCAGATGTAAAAACAACTGCATTAAATTGTGTTATTCCTTGTTAACAAAAACGAGTTTGGCGTCGAATGTTGCCCGGAGCCGCCAACGGCGGCGAAGCGCTCTTTCGCGGGACCGCGGGGGCGGGTCCGCCCAGTTCCTGCGGCGGATAAACGGCGCCGGCGAGGATTCCTAGAGGACCGAGTAGAGTTCCACCAGCGACACGCCGGTATCCCCGGTGGCACCGGAGACGACCGCCGTATAGGCGCCGGGAGGCAGGGTGACGAGGAGCGCCGAGTCGGTGCTCGTGGAATCGGGCCACGCGTACGCCCCGACCGCGCCAGCGGTGGCCACGATCTGGGCGTCGCCTCCCCAGCCGGCGTTGGAGCCAATCATCGTGGACGTGCCGTCGCCATTGCTCTTGAACAATTGCAGGAGCGGATCTGGAAGCGTTCCCGCAAGGTTGAACGGGGCTAGGGAAAGCACCGGCCCCGACGCCCGGATCAGCACGGTCATGGGCGCCGATCCCCCGATCACGAATCCCGGAATGGCGACGCTGCCGCCCGTGCCGACAAACTGGCGTGAGGAGATGTTGGAGAGGCTGGAGTTGCCCACCGGCTGCACGGAGTAGACTTCCACGAGGGAAATGCCGGTGTCGCCGCTGGCCCCCGAGACGTTCGCCGTGTAGGCGCCGGGCTCAAGGGTGACAAGGAGCGCCGAGTCGGCGCTTGCGCCGTCGGGCCACGCGTAGGCCCCGACGGCGCTGGCCGTGGACGCGATCTGCGCGCTTCCGGCCCAGCCCATGTCGGCGTAGAGCAGCGTCGATGTGCCGTCGCCGTTGCTCTTGTAGAGCTGCAGGAGCGGGTCGGGGAGCGTTCCCGGCAGGTTGAACGGGGCGAGGGAAAGCACCGGCCCCGACGCGCGGATCAGAAGGGTCATCGGGGAGGATCCGCCAATCACAAAGCCGGGTATGGCGACATTGCTTCCCGTGCCGACAAGCGCCCGCGAGGAGATGTTCGAGAGTACGGCGTTCCCGGCCGGCACGGCGGGCGTCGCGAGGACGGCGCCCGACGGGTCCGAGGAGCCGTTGGCGCTCGTCGCCGTGACGCTGTAGTAATAGGAGGTTCCGGCCTGGACGGTGGCGTCCGTGTACGAGGTCGAGAGGCCCATGTTCATCTGCGTGACGTTCTGGGTGAGGGCGGCGTCGGTGGCGCGGACCAGGGTGTAGCCGGTGACGGCAGCCCCGAACGTGCTGAAGGGCGGGTGCCACGAGACGTTGATCTTCGACGGCGACGGCGAGTAGGCCGAGAGGTTGGCGGGCGGGGACGGCGCCCAGACGAGGCCGGCCGGGGGCGTCGAGGACGGCAGCGAGTAGACGCGGACGTAGTCGACGAGGTAGCTCTGCGGAAACGTGGTGGCCGAGTTCGGCGGGCCCGGGAAATTCCCGCCCACCGCGAGGTTCAGCAGTATGAAGAAGGGCTGGACGAAGGGCCACTGGTAGCCGGCGGGCAGGGCCGCCTCCTTCTGGTCCTCGTAGACGACCCCGTCCACCGAGAAGACGATCTCGCTTGGATACCAGTCGACGGCGAACACGTGGTAGGCGTCGCTGTAAGTTGCGCCGCCCGGCAGGACCGAGCTCGCGGTCAGCCCGGCGCCCGTGTAGCCGGTCGCGTGGAGCGAGCCGTCGACCTGCGCGGGCTGCGATCCAATCCACTCCATGACGTCGATTTCACCGCACGCCGGCCAGCCCAGCGTCGTGATGTTGGAGCCGAGGGTCCAGAACGCGGGCCAAAGGCCGGCGCCGGAGGGCAGCCGCGCGCGGGCCTCAAGCCGGCCGTACTGGAACGAGTAGGTGGTCTGGGTGTTGAGCCGGGCGGAGGTGTACGACCCGCCGGAGCTCACGGCGATGATGGCGAGGGCCTTGCCGTCCGTCGCGCCCGGGTCCGCGACGATCACGGAGTTGCTCCGCGAGCTGGTGTAGGTCTCGAGCTCGTTGTTGCCCCATCCCGCGGGATTTCCGACCCCGATGTCGTAGGCCCATTTCATGGGGTCCGGGCCCGAGCCTACCGCCTCGTTGAACTCGTCGTGCCAGACGAGGGCGGGGGTGGCCGCGCCGGCCCGGCACGCCAGCCCCGCGAGGGCGACCCGGGCGAGCACGAGAAGACGGGGCGAGCGATGGGGCGGGTTCGGGTCTGCTTTCATGCTTCTGCGGGGGTTCGTGTTCAGCGGTCCTTTTTCTTGGGATTCTGCTTCGGCCATGCCGCCTTCGGCCGGGATCTCGCGGCGCCCTGGACCTAGTGGGGGCAATCCGGTCCGGCGCGGGCGCCCTTGTGCGCGTCGCCGGCCGTCAGCGCTTGGGCGGGGGGCCCACTGTCTGGCCCTCGACTGGCATTCCCTCGACCAGGATCTTGCGGCGCGGGGCGTTCGGAAGCACGATGCGGCTGAGGAGCCGCGCGACCGCCGCCGCTCCGATGTCCTCATGGGGCACGCGGATCGACGCGAGGCGGTGAAGGCCCTGCGGCGGCTCGAGGCCGTCGAACCCGGTCACGGAGCAGTCCTCGGGCACGCGGATGCCGCGCGCGGCAAGCTGCTCCATGAGCCGGTACGCCTGGTGGTCGGCGGCGCACACCCAGGCGGTCACCTTGTCCTCGCGCATCCTCTGGATCACGTGCTCGGTGATGGTTGGGTCGTCCTTGATGTGCGGGCCCGCCTTGTGGACGTTTATGGCCCACTCCGGGCGAAACTGCAGGCCGAGCGAGAATAGGGCCTCGACGTACGCTCCGAAGCGCCGCGTCGCCCAGTGGCCCACGACGGGGTATTCCAGCGTCAGGAAGCCGATCCGGGTGTGCCCGGCCTTCCGGAGCTGGGTAACCAGGGCGAGGATGCCGACTGAGTCGTCCGTATCTATTGTGTCGATACCCGGTGCGCTGTAGGACTCCAGTACGGCGACGGCCGAGATCTTCCTGGCGATCAGCCCCACGGTGTGCTCGGGAAAGGGGTAGATGAGCACCGTCCCGCGCCAGTCGCCCGCACGGATGTTGCGGAAGATGTTGTGCGGGCGGACGGACGGCTCGATCGACGCGGGGTTCTCGAAGCACACGTCTATCGACACATGCTCCATGCCGGCCCGCTCCCGGATCCCCTGCAGGATGAAGGGGAACGTGGCCATCGCCACGTTCTCGGCCGGGACGCCTATGAGGATGCCGATCGTCAGGGGCTTGCTCTGGCGCGACCTGCGCAGGGTGCGGGTCGGGTTTCCCTTGTAGCCCATCTTTGCCGCGAGGCTCTGCACTTGCGCCCGCGTGTCGGCGCTGATCGCGGGGTGGTTGGCGAGGCTCCGCGACACCGTCGTGCGCGACAGCTTCAGACGCTCAGCGATCAGTTGCTGGTTGATTGGGGAGCTGATGGGAAATGGGGCCTTCGGGCAATTGGTGTCGCTCTCGAACCGGGGCTAGAGGCGGACGCGTGGAAATGTTTCTCGGCAACCTCGGAAAATAGATCAAAGGGGAATGCCATTTTCAAGTAGTAAAATTGTTGTGCACACAAAATCGGCCCAATTGAGCCACCGTTCCCGGAAAACGCCAAAGACAGAGCAAAACCGGGCATCCGGCGTTCGCGGGACGATGTATGCACTTAGGAATGCACATGGAGATTGACAAACGGGGAGGGCATTATCCTTGATGGGCCCGTCAGACCGCCGGCCAACCCCGAATCCCCAGGTCGGCTCCCCAACTAGGACTCCAACGGCTCCACATGGCCCCACCTGAACGTCTAAGCCTGAAGGAAAAGATCGCGTATGGTCTGGGAGACACGGCGTCGAATTTCTTCTACCAGTTCTTCAACCTCTTTGTCGTGTTCTACTACACCGACATCTTCGGACTGTCGGCCATGGCGGTTGGGACCATGACGCTCTCCCTACGCGTCTTTGACGCGGTTGTGGACCCTGCGATCGGGATCGTCGCCGACCACACCCGCACGCGGTGGGGCAAGTTCAGGCCGTTCCTACTCTGGGGCGCGCTCCCCTACGGCGTCCTGGGATACGTGATGTTCCTGAACCCCAGCCTGACGCAGCACGGGAAGCTCGTCTACGCCTACGTGACCTACGGGCTCATGTGGGTCGCCTACAGCGCCATCAACATCCCATACTCGGCCCTCATGGGGGTCATGTCGCCGTCGTCGGAGCAGCGGACCTCGCTCTCGACCTACCGATTCATATTCGCGTTCATCGGGCAATTCATGATCGTGCGCCTTGTCGTGCCGCTCAAGAACCTGCTCGGGGGAGGCAATGACGCCGAGGGGATCCGGTACACGATGCTGATCTTCGCGGTCATCTCGGTCGCGCTCTTCCTCTACACCTTCGCGAACACCCGCGAGCGGGTCGGCCCGCCCGTCGACCAGAAGGGCGCCTTCGGGACGGACCTGCTCAACGTCGCGAGGAACGGGCCGTGGGTCGCCCTGTTCGTATCGGGGCTGTTCACCCTCATCAACGCGGCCGTCCGCGGCGGCTCGATGATCTACTTCTTCAAGTACGTCGTCAGGGACGAGACAAAGTTCACCCTCTACGCGACCAGCGGGACGGTCGCCTTCATAGCGGGAGCGGTTTGCACGAAATTTTTCCTGGGGCTCGCGGACCGCAGGACGCTGATGATCGTCCTGTCGATCCTGAACGCCGCGGGCATGGCGGCGTTCTACCTCGTCGACCCGCACTCGTACGGCCTCCTGATCGCCCTCAACGTGGTGGCGTCCTTCGTCGTCGGCCCGACGCCCGCGATCCTCTGGTCCATGTACGCCGACACGGTCGACTACGGGGAGTGGAGGTTCGGCCGCCGGACGACGGGCCTCCTGTTCTCGGCCGCGGTTTTCTCGCAGAAGGTGGGGCTGGCGCTCGGGACGGGCGCACTCGGCTGGCTCCTGGCCTATTACGGGTTTGTCGCCAACACGGACCAGAGCGCCGCCGCGAGCGGCGGCATCCGCCTCCTGTTCAGCGTCATTCCCGCGGGCCTGGCCCTGCTCGGCGCCCTCGCGATCTTCTTCTACTCGATCACGGACGTGAGGATGAGGGAGATCGAGGCCGAGCTCGCCCTGCGCAAGGCCGTCGCGGCATAGCGCGCCTTTCCCACGATGAACTCCCCCGTGCTCGCCCCCCGCGCCTCCTGGCTCGCCGCTTTCCTCCTCGCCTCCGCGCCCGCATGCCTCGCCGGTTCCGGCGACGCGTGGACGGTCTTTGAGACCGCCCAGTCGAACGGCCACATGCTTTCCGAGATCCCGGGTCCCGCGCCGGGGCCGGCGGGGGCTCCCGCGATCACCTGCGACGCGGCCGTCCGGTTCCAGGTGATCGAGGGCTTTGGCGGGGCGCTCACGGAGTCGTCGGCCTGGGTCCTCGCCCAGCTGCCGCCCGAGCGACGGGCCGAGGTCCTGCGCAGGTACTACGATCCTGCCGAGGGGATCGGCTACACGCTCGCCCGCACCCACATCAACAGCTGCGATTTCTCGCTCGGCAGCTGGTCGCTCGACCCCGTCGCGGGCGACACGGCCCTAGACCATTTCTCGCTGGCGCCCATGCGCGTGTGGGTGCTGCCCCTGATCCGCGATGTCCAGTCGATCGCTGGCGCCCCGAACTTCCGCCTGCTGGCGTCCCCATGGAGTCCCCCGTCGTGGATGAAGACAAGCGGCAGGATGACGTTCGGCGGGTCGCTGCGCCCGGAATACCGCAAGGCATGGGCCGACTTCATGGTCCGGTTCGTCCAGGAGATGGACACGCGGGAGCACATCCCCGTCTGGGCGCTGACCGTCCAGAACGAGCCCCAGGCCGTCCAGACCTGGGAGTCCTGCATCTACAGCGCGGGCGAGGAGCGCGACTTTATCCGCGACAACCTGGGCCCGGCTCTCAGCCGCGCCGGCCTGGCCGGCGTCCGCCTGTGCATCCTCGACCACAACCGCGACCTGATGGACGAGTGGACCAAGACGATTTATTCGGACAGGGCCGCGGCCGCCTTCGTGTGGGGAACCGCGATGCACTGGTACGTGAGCGAAGACTTTGCGGCGGCCTCGCGCGCGCACGCCGCGTTCCCCGGCAAGGCGACCCTCTTCACCGAGGGGTGCAACGATCCCTACGAGGACAAGGGGAAGTTCAGCATCGGGAAGTGGGAGCACGCGGAGCGGTACGGCCACAACATGGTCAACGATTTCAGGAACTGGGTCTGCGGCTGGATCGACTGGAACATCGTCCTCGACCAGATCGGCGGCCCAAACCACGTCGGCAATTTCTGCGACGCCCCGGTCATCGTCGACACCGAGAAGGGGCAGGTCAGGTACACGCCTGCGTTCTACTACATAGGGCAGTTCAGCCGCTTCGTCCACCCGGGCGCCAGCCGGATCGAATCGCACGGCGGCCCGAAGGGGCTCGAGTCGGTCGCCTTCGCCAACCCCGGCGGGGGCCTTGTAATCGTTGTGCTGAACACGGCGAACGCGCCGGCGGACTTCGCGCTAGCCGCCGGCGGCGAACCCGTCGCCTGCCGGATCCCGGCGCGGGCGATCCAGACCTACCTCAGGGCGCCGTGATCGCCCGCATGCGCTCGCGGGCCGCCCTGGCGATCCTGGCCCTTTCGCTCGCAGGCGCCGCCGCCGGCAGCCCGCCGGAGGCGCCCCCATGGTGGCGCAAGCTCGCTGTCGTCGGCCTGGACGGCGCGCCGCTCGTTCCGGACGGCCGACGGATCGTGGTGGTTTTTCTCTCGCAGGAATGCCCCGTGTCCAACGCGTACATCCCCGTGCTGAACAAGCTCGCCTCGGATTTCTCGGGCCGGGGCTTCGCCTTCGTGGGTGCCTACGTCGACCCCGAGGCGGGCCTCCCGGCGCTTCGCGAGCACGCCAGGGCGTACGCCATCTCGTTCACCACGGCCGACGACCGCGGCCACGGCCTCGTGAGGGCGGCCTCTGCCACCCTGACGCCCGAGGCCGTCATCTTCTCCGGGGAGGGGGCGGTGCTCTACAGGGGCCGGATTGACGACAGGGTGGGTGACCTCGGGTTCGCGAGGCCCGCGGCGGCGCACAACGACCTCAGGGACGTGCTGGAGGCGATCGCAGCGGGGAAGTCCGGCCCGTTTCCGCCGCAGCCCGGGTTCGGCTGCTTCATCCCGGAGCCCGTGCGCAGCTGAGGCGGCTGCTATTTTCCCGCGAGGTCGTCGAAGGCGTCGTCCCACTTGAAGCGGCTGCGCTGCTCAGGCGTGAGCTCGGCAACGCTCGCCTTCATCTTCGCGACCCGGGCCTCAAGGAGGACCGGAATGTCGGCGAGGTTGACCGGGATCACCCCCAGCAGGAGCCCGCACATCTCGTCGGTGGAGTTCGGCCCGAACTGGACGTCCTTGGGCGGCGAATTCGGGTTGGACGGATTTGACACGCTGTTGTCGTAGACCCACCGGCACCGGACCCGGGTTCCCTTCGGCAGCAGGAAGGGCTCTCGGTAGGAATAATGGTCCTGCCACCGGAAGCTCCACCGGCTGATGTCGATGAGGGGCCGGGTCGTCCCGTCGGGCAACAGCGCGGACACGTGGACCTCGCGCCCAAGGAGGTGCATGTGCGGAAACACCGACATGAGGATGCAGTCGGCGGGGATCATGATCGAGTCCTCGACGGCAAACGCCGGGTCACCGGCGGGGATGTCGAGCCTGAAGCTGCGCAGGAAAAGCGAGTCGAGCATCCGCACCGTGGGCTCGCGCATGAAGTAGATCCCCACCTCGGTCTGGTCGGTCTCCGGCTTGCCGGTCGCGTGGTAGTGGATCTGGAGCACGACGTCCCCGGACATGGGCATGACCCCGGCGGCGATCCCGCTCGGCAGGAAGCGCGGGGTCGTCCCGGGCACGCGCCCACCGAGGTAGGAGGCCGGCACGAATCCGGGCGTCCCGAAGCTTCGGTAGCCGTTTCCGCCCTCCTCGGCCTCCCTCCTGCGCGCGACCCCCGTGGTGTCGACGAACACGGCGGCATGGTGGAGCACGCGCGGGTTCCCGGGGCGTATCTCGACGGCGGCCACCGCGAGCTCATCGGACTCGGGGATGCGGGCCCTGGCGATGACGTCGGCGGGCACGGCGCCGAGGGAGAACGGGATCGGAAGGACCTCGTAGGTGTCGCCAGGCCCGGCCGGGACCGGGAACGGCTGGCGCATCCTGACGACGAGGTCGGGCGTGCCGAGGCGCCATCCGCCATCCGGGGCCGCCGGCGGAACGGGCGCCTGGGAAAGGTCCCCGGCGGCCGCCCCGGTCTCCGCCCAGCGCGCGATCGTCGCGATTTCGGCGTCGCTCAGGCGCCGCTCGTCAAGGAACGCCCCGGGCGGCCCGTCGGGCGACCACGGCGGCATCGCCCGGGCCTTCACCATCTTCTCCACGAAGCGCGCCCGCTTCGCGGCATCGCGGTAGGCTAGGAGGGAAAACGGCGCCACCTGGCCCGGCCGGTGGCACTCGACGCAGTGGTTCATCAGGATGGGCGCCACGTCATGCGCCCAGGTCGGGGGAGGCTCCCCCGTGGCGGCGCCGGGTGTGTCGGCCCTGGAGGAATGCGCGAGGAGGACGGCGAGCGCCCCGAGCGCGGCGACGGCCCGGGCGATGCATCGGCTGGACGCAAAGGCGCTGGAACGCGCGCCGCTCGTGAGCTTCCTGGCCACGGGTCGATCGTTGGGTCGGGTCGATTCCGGCACAAGGACGAAAAGCCATGTATTTGCCAGATGGTCATCGCTTTGAGCTATTTTTTCATTTCTAATGGCCGCGCCGAATTGGAGCCATGGGAGCCACCCGTCCATGGCTCGGATTTGGGCGCGACGCTGGTTCCAAAGATGGCCATTCCCCACACCCCCGATCAGGCATCCGGGCGCGCCGGCCCGCGATCCGGCGGCCTGCTGGCCCCGAGGATCGCGCTCCTTTTTGTGGCACCGATCCTCTTCTTCTGCGGGCTCGAGGGGGCGCTTCGGCTGTGCGGGTTCGGAAAGCCGACCGAGCTCTTCATCCCCGACGGAGGGCCGGGCCTTTACCGGACCAACCCGAACTTCACCGCACCCTTCATTCCGGCTTCCTTTGGAATCCAACCGCTCAATTTCCGCATCCTGAGGCACAAGGAGCCGGGCTGCGTGCGCGTGTTTGTGCTGGGCGAGTCCGCCGCGCAGGGGATACCCGACCCCGACTTCGGGTTCGCCGCGCAGCTTGGGGCGCAGCTGAAGGCCCGTTTCCCGGGAGCGTCCTTCGAGGTCTTCAACCTGGGAATCACCGCGATCGACTCCCACGTGGTCTACAGGATCGCCCGCGAGGCCGCGGCATTTGAGCCGGACCTGTTCGTCATCTACATGGGAAACAACGAGGTGGTCGGGCCCTACGGGCCGGGATGCGCCTACATGTCCTCGACCCCCGGCGTCCTGCTCGTCCGGGCGAGCGTGTGGGCCAGGGGCACGAGGACGGGCCAGCTCCTCGCGGGGATTCTCGGCAGGGTGGTCTCTTCCGCGGGCGGCGCCCGGGACTGGAAGGGCATGGAGACCTTCTCGGAGAATTCGGTGCGGGCCGGCGACCCGAGGATGGAGGCCGTCTACCGCAATTTCTCGGACAATCTCCAGGACATCGTCGACTTCGCCGGGCGCCGCGGGATCACGACGGTGCTGGCCACGGTGGTCGCCAACCTGAAGGACAGCGCGCCGTTCATCTCGCTCAACCGGGCCGGGATGTCCGCCGTCGAGGCGAAGTCGTGGAAGGCCGCCTCCGACGCCGGGACAATCGCCTGGGACCTGGGCGATGCGGCAAGCGCAAAGCCCGCGTTCGAGGAGGCCCTTAGGACGGATCCCGAGTTTGCGGCAACGAGCTTCCGGCTCGGACGGATCGCCGAGGAACTCGGCGATCCGGCGCTCGCCCGGAGGCGTTACCTGGACGCCCTGCACTGGGACGCCCTGCGCTTCCGCCCGGACACCCGCCTGAACGACATCATCAGGCGGATCGCCCGCGGGGCCGGGGATTCCGTGATCCTGGTCGACGCCGCGCGGGCGATGGGATCCGACCCCGATTCCGCCGTCCCCTTGGCCGGCCGGGACATCCTCTTCGATCACGTCCATTTCAACTGGACGGGGAACTTTCGGCTGGCCCTGCAGCTGGCGGACGCGTGCGCGAGGGCGCATCCCATCCCTGGGGCGCCCGCAGGTTCCTGGATGGACGCCGCCGGCTGCGAGGCAGCCCTCGGCTACACGCCGGAGGCCCGGCTGAAGATGCTCCAGGTGGTCGTCCAGCTGATGCTCAGGCCCCCGTTCACAAGCCAGCTCAACTTCAGCGAGAACCAGGCGAGCCTGAAGAGGGAGGTCGAGCTTGCGAACTCCCGGATCGGCGCGCCCGGAGCGGTGTCCGCGGACATCGGGGCGGTGGAGAGGGCGCTCCGGCTCGACCCGGACAATGCCGCCCTCGCCGCCCGGCTGGGCGCCATGGAATCCGACGCGGGCAACCCCGCCCGCGCGCTCTCCCTGCTCGAGCATGCCGGCGCCCTTGCGCCCCGGTCTTCCGAGTCGTGCCTGCGCGAGGCGCAGGTTCTCATGCGCCTGAAGAGATACGACGAGGCCGAGGCGCTCCTGCTTGATTCCCTCAGCCTCGACCCGGTGTACTCCTCGGCCAGCAGGGCGCTGGTCGAGCTCTGGGTGAGCACGCGGCAGATAGAGAAGGGTAAGGGCTTTTTTTCCAGGGCGCTCGCGGCGGCTCCCTCGAACAACTACCTGCGCCTGGAGTATGCCAACCTGCTTTCGCGCGGCGGCGACTTGGGCGGCGCCGAGCGGGAGGCCCGGGAAATCTGGAGGCGGGACCCGGACAGCCGGCCGGCGATGGCGGCCCTGGAGCTGCTGGTCCGCCTTTATGGAGGGGAGGGCCGCGCAGCCGACGCCGACGCCCTGACGCTGGAGGCGCGGCCGCACCAGGCCGCCGATTACTACAACAACCAGCGCCTCGTGCGAATCTTCGCGGCCAGGAACGACGCGGGGGCTGTCGCCGACAGCCTGAAGGCCATGGCGTCCAGCGGCCCGTTCGATTCGGCCGAGCACCTCGACCTCGCCCACCGGCTGGCGGACCTGAACCGGGGCCCGGAGATGCTGGACGAGCTTGCCGAGGCCAGGTCCGTTGCCGGGATCGAGGGCAACGAAGGGCAGATCCGGGCGGTCAACGACGTGATCGCCGCCTATCGAATACGCTTCAGCGGCGGGCAGTCCCGCTGATCCGGGGTTCCCGCGGCAGGGGAGCGAACCCGTTCAGCGTACCCCCGGCGAGCCGGCCGCTTTCAGGTTTGCCAGGGCCCTTTCATTCGACGGGTCGATGGCCAGGGCCTTGCGGTATTCCGCCAGCGCCTCGTCGATCCGCCCCAGTCGCCGGAGGGCGTTGCCCAGGTTGTTGTGCGCGTCCGCGAAGTCCGGGCTGATCTCCAGCGCTTTCTCGTAGCGGGCGATGGCGTCGGGCACCCGGCCCTCCTGGAGCAGCGCGTTCCCCAGGTTGAAGTTGGTGGCGAGGTCGTCCGGCTTGATCCCGAGGGCCAGCCCGTACTGGGCGACGGCATCGTCCAGCCGGCCCTCCTTCCGAAGGGCCATGGCGAGGTTGTTGTGCGCCTCGGCGTCGCCGGGCCCGAGCTCGAGGGCCCTCTGGTACTGGGCGATGGCCTCGCCCGTCTGCCCCCTCTTCATAAGGGCGATCCCGAGGTTGTTGTGGGCGCCCGCGAAGCCGGGGTTTATCTCGATCGCCCTCATGTAGTGTGCGATCGCCTCATCGGTCTGGCCGTCGGCCATCAGGGCCAGGCCGAGGTTGTTGTGGGCCAGCCAGCAGCACGGATTGCGCTCGATCGTCGTCTGCCAGAGGGTACCAATGTCCGAATACATCGCCGACTGGCGCCACGTGAGCGCGGCCAGCGCGGCGACGGCGCAGAGGGCGGCGCCCATCGCCGCCGGCTTCGTCGCCGGCAGGCGTTTCACGGCCAGCGCCAGTGCGGCGGCTGCGGCCGACAGCGCCATCGCCGCGGCGAGGTACTCAAAATGGTCGGCGACAAAGGAGAAGCGGAAGGGATATACGTCGACGAAGCCGAGCGCTGGGAAAAGCGTCCCCGCGAAAAGGAGGGCCGCCGCGAGCGGCCCACGCGACCGGCGTTGCAGCAAGAACAGCGCGGCCAGCGCCGCGGCGACGAAGGCCGGGCAAAGATCCTGCCACAGGCTGCCCGTGTCGATCGTCCACCGCGGATAGATGAAGACCAGGTCGGCCGGCCAGAACACCTTCCCGAGGTAGAACCAGATGGCCCTGCCCGCGACGAGGAGCCTCTCGGCGAAGGCCAGGTCAAATGCGGCTCCCGTGGCGCCGACGTGCGTCCGCTCCATCCATGCGGTCGCGGCCCCGGCGGCGGCGCCCATGGCGAGCCATGGCGCAAGGGGCGCCACGTCGCCCTTCCACGAGATGCGCCCCCGCTTCCACCAGATGACGACAAGGAGCGCCGCGGGAAGCGTGGCGGTAACGGTCTTGCTCAGCAGCGCGAGGCCGAAGAGAAGGATGCCAAGTGCGTACGAGGAGGGGCTCCTCCGCACGTCGAAGCGCAGGTAGGCGAGGGCGGCGGCCAGGTAGAAGACGGCGGAAAGCGTGTTCTTCTGCTCCGAGATCCACGCGACGGATTCCACGCAGACCGGATGGACGGCGAAGGCAAACGCCGCCAAGAGCGCCCCGGGCACCGAAAGGCGGCGCAGCGCCAGGTAGAGGAGCCAGGCGGCGGCCCCGTGGAGTGCGAGGTTGGCCAGGTGATAACCCGCCGCCGAATATCCCCACATGCGGAGCTCCAGCCAGAAGGCGCTGTAGAGGACCGGGTAGTACTGCTGGGTCGCCCCGGGCTCGAACCAGATCCTCCACAGGCCGCGCAGCGGGTGCAGCTCCGGGCGGATCACATGGGCGTCGTCGTCCCAGACAAAACCGGCGCGCCACACGCGCTCGTAGACAAGAAGGGTGGCCGCCATCAGGAGGAGGCCGACCAGCCAATCCGCGGCGCCCCAGGGGCCCGGGACGGCGGGGCCGCCGCCGCCGGGTGATTCCCGGGGCGCGGGCGCGGCCCCCAAGCCGCGGGCCTTCCTCCTCGATCTGTGGCTCATTCGGTTGGGGGTAGTGGGTCCCAAAAAAAGGCGCACACGGCAATCGCCGTGTGCGCCTCGCAAAGACTGCCTGACGACCGGGAGCTAGAAATGAAGCCCGTAGGACACCCTGCCGGAGATCCCCTGGTTGTAGATCAGGCCGTACAGCTGGTTGTTGTTGGTCAGGTTGTAGCCGTTCAGCTGTATGAACTGGTTGTACCCCCAGCGCTTCCACTCGTACTTGGCAAACGCGTTCAGGAAGAATTCCGACGGCGCGTAGGCGACGATGAGCTGGCCGAGGGCGTTTGTCTCAATCTGCCCTGACCCGTGGGTCACCCCGGAGAAGTACTCCTCCTGGGAGTGCCAGGTTCCGCCCACGCCCACCGTCCAGCCCTTCAGCGGCCCGTTGAGCTTGTAATTCACGAACATGGTGGCCGAGTACTTCGGGGAGTCGTCGCCAGGGAACGTGTTGTTGACGTACGTCGAGGTGTCGGCCGGGTTCTTGTAGGCCTGGGTCAGCGGCTCCTCCTCGCCGCCGAAGTTCGCGAAGTACCACGAGGCCCATTGGTCCTGCGGATAGGGGTACTTCGGCCATGTCCCGTTGTTGATGCGGGTGACCGTTGCGTGGATGTCCGCGTTGAACACGAACTGAAGGCTGTCGTTTGGCGTGTAGAGAACCTGGCCAGTATAGCCCTTCGACTGGTCCTGGACCTCGACGGCAGCCCCGAGCCCGGTGTTGAGGAACCCGGCCGCGTCCTGGTTCGCGTTGTTGAGCAGCTTGTCGTCGTGGTTGCTCGGGGTCTCGGGCCCCGCGTCCATGCCCGCGTACATCCATCCGGGCCAGCCCCCGTTCTGCCCCTCGTTGTTCGCCGCAAACACGGAGTTAAGGTAGGCGGCGCCGGTGGGCGTGCTCGCGTTGATGTAGACCTCGGGCTGGCCGATGCCCGCGCTGGACACGTAGATGGATCCCGCTGCCACGGCCGCCTTGAACGCGGTGACGGACGGGCCGGTGTTGTTGCCCCCGTTGAGCCCGTTGCCGCCTGCCGCCAGGTTGGCCGCCAGCGCGGCGCCGCTCAGCGCCCCGTCGGAGGCGGCCGGCCATGTGATTCCGCCGACCACGGCGCCATCCGGCATCATGCCCTGGCCGGGATTGTCCTCGTCGCTGAGGTTGTAGACGATTGGCGCGTTCGGGTTGAAGCGCGGATGGCCGAGGGGAGCCGGGGCGAAGAAGGGCTCGGCGGACCACGAAGTCTTCGTGATGGTGTACCTGCTGATCGTACCCGTGAGCTTCCCGTGGAAGGCGTCGAACTTGATGCCGAATTCATTGCTCTTACCCGTGTTGGAGCTGACGGGCACCCCGGTGGCCGCGTTCCTGAGCCCGCCGAAGTTGGGCTCGACGCCCCCGGCCTTGAGGGCAAAGACCGACAGCCACTTGGTGATCTCGACCTCGACGCCGTTCTGGTAGGTCTTGTTCGTGAGGCTGGCGGACTCGACGCCGTCTGCGGCGACTCCGGGGGTGTTGTTGTCCCAGGACGTGTTTGTGTCCCGCCGGACGCCCGTCATCACGATCACCCGGTCGCTGAAGAGCTTCGCGTAATAGTTCAGGTAGTAGGCGCTGTCCCAGTTCTTGATCTCGTTGTTGATCGTGATGGCCTCGGGCACGTCGGGCGAGCCGTCCCCCTGGGTTCCATACAGGATCGGATTCAGGTCGTTCGGGCTCTTGTAGTTGTTCCCCGTCGATCCGCCGCTGGATTGATAGGACTGCTGGAACAGGTCGGAATATCCCGCCAGGACCTGGCTGTCCCACTGGTACCACTTCCCGTCAAAGAGGGACTTCTTGGCCACGAGCTCCACGCGCTCCTGGTCGCGAATGGTGTTCGAGAACGTCTCCGCCCACTGGTAGGCGTCGACCGAGTTGGGCACCGATCCGAACACCAGGTTCCCGTTGTTGGTGCCCTGTCCGTTGAGGGAGTTGGCGGCCTGGCTCGTGATGACCGTCTCGCCAAGGGCGTATCCGTTGTTGGCGGCATCCGTGTCGACCTCCATCTCCCCGTTCACGGAGCGCGTCTGCTCGTTGGCGGACGAGCGGTTGTAGGCGACGAGGAAATCCACGCTCGGCAGGAATTGCGACTCCTTGAGTATGTTCTGCGTGCCCTTGAGCTCGATGTTCTTGTCCTGGTCGTCGACGAAGGCGTCCGGGCCGCTTATGTTGAACGTCCTCGGGTCGCTGCCCGGCGGATAGTAGAATCCGATCGCCTCAAACTGGTCGTTGTTCGTGGGAAGGGCGCTGCCGGTCGCCGTGACGGCCCTGAAGGCCTCGAAACCCGTTCCATTCTGGAATTCCTTGCCGTACTCGAAGTCGGCCAGGAGGTACGTCGACGGCGTCGGCCTCCAGGAGACCTGCGGCGCGATGAAGAAGAGCCGCTCCTTGTAGTAGCCCTCCTGCGAGCCCGAGTCCTGAATGGACGCGTCCAGCCGGTAGTCGATGTGGTTCGCGGCGCTTATGGGCCCGGTCACGTCCAGGACCGCGCGCTCGAAATCATAGCTCCCATATCCGAGGCTGAACGACCCCGTCTGGGTGTCCTCCGGCCGCCTAGGGAGGTAGTCGACGACGCCGCCGAAGTTTCCTGTCCCGTAAAGGAGGGCGTTCGGCCCGAACACGATCTCGATGCGGTCGATGTTGGAGGTGTCGACCCCGGTAAGGCGCAGGAAGCCGTCGCGCAGGGTGTTGTCGGTGATGAAGCCGCGTATCTTGAACTGCGATTGGTTGGTGTTCGCCGTGACGCCCTGCGGGTTGTTCACGCCGCCCTGGCCATAGGGCCCGTTCAGCGATCCGCCGGTGTTCTCCAGGTCGTTCTGGGTCGTGGTCATGATGCCGGCCTGGTAGGCGAGGGCGCTCCGGAGGTCGGTGGCGCCGATGTCCGAGATGAATTCGGAGGTGATGACGTCGATGGTGATCGGGATGTCCTTGATCGGGGTGTCCACCCGCGACCCGGAGATCTCGTTCGTCGCCGCATACCCCCGGTCCTTGTTCGTCGAGACGGTGAACGGGTCGAGGGTCACGGGCGCCGCGGTGGTCACCGATTGGTCGGCGCTCGTCGTGGTGGTGGTCGTCGTGGTCGTGTCAGTCGTCGCGGGCTGCTGGGCCCTGAGCGACGCCGCAAGGGCCAGGGCCGCAATTCCCGACGATAGCCGAAGCAGGGGTGAATTCTGGGGAAGGATCATTTTCATCTGAGGTTTAGGTGTTGATCGAAACTCGGTAGTTCTTGTTTGGTGTGTCTCCGCAGGGCACGCCGTCTCACGATTCGTTTGAATCCGCCGCAGTGCGGTTGGGATCGCCGGAATGATCGGGGTATGCCTGGGGTAGCGGGTATGCTGGGGCCTAACCGGGACTCTTGCCTTGTGCGGATGGACGTCTAGCGAGGGCGCAATTTATCTGTCAACACTTTTGTGCACGAATGTACTAACACTGACCCTAAAAAGGATTCAATATGGGACGATGGATCGCCGCGAAATCGCGCCCGCCATAGCGGGTAATCGGGGGCGCGCGCGGGCAATCGCATACAAATTGTAATCTCACAAAGAAATAATCATTAACATGATATGAATTACAGGATTTGGAATGAGCTTGGGTAACTCGGTTGTGTGGTGGCGGATTTTTCGGCCGGAATCGCGTTGGTGCACGAAGGTACGCACTTATTGTTTATTTTGTGCACATTTGCGGCGTGTCCTTCAATCGTCGCGCATTCGACGCCCTAATGGGCCTTTCCCCAAGTCCCTCGAGTTGCCTCATCGCACTGACAACGGGCGCGCCTTCAGGACGGGGGCCGCCCCACCTCCGCCCCGAAATCAGCCCTTCCGCTCGAAATCGAGCCAGGCAAGGTTCATGTTTCCCTGCGTGAGGACGCGCAGCGTAAGGACATTTTTTCCCCGGGGAAGATAGACCTCGGCGGCCGCCTTCATTAGGTTCCAATGGTGCCACTGGCGCCAGGGGACTGTCTCGTCCGCGCTCTTTGTTGAGAGCACCCTCAACGCCGAGGTCAGCGGCCTCCCGTTCAGGTCGAGGGAGATGTCCCCGCCGCGGTTCGACGTGTAGAGGAGGTCCACCGTGTAGGTCCCGGCCCGCTCGACGACGACGGTCATGTTGATCCATTCGCCTGGGGTCGTCCAGCCCACGTAGAGCTGGCCCTCCGGAGGCTGCACGAGATTGAAGGGGTTCTTGTCGATCGCGTCGTGAAACTTTGTGTACGAGGTCCCGATCGCCTCGTTCATCCGGAATTCGTTGAGGTAGGAACCATTGGCCGGGTTGAGCTGGCCGCTGCCCTGGTTCCTCTTGTCCGCCGTGTGATAGGCGACGCCCTCGCCGCCGAGGTCGAAGTAGGCGCATTGGACGCGGCCCGGGATCGCCTGCGGGCCGGCGTTATAAACAGCGTCGTGATAGGGGACTCCCCTGTATTCGGGGGGGCCGTCTGACGCAAAGGCGGCCGCACCGAGCAGAAAGGAGCACAAGGTCGCCTTGGCGATCATGGGGTTGCCCAACAAACGGACACGGCCACCAAGGATGCAACCGAACAATTCGGGTCCAGTATCCCGACCCTTCGCGAGGTGAGCCTAACTCGTGGCCTTGTCGTAGTCCGCCTTCACCCTCTGCCAGGCCGCGGAGACTTTCGCCTTCGCGTCGGCCCACGTGTCGGCCGTGGCATTGCCGAGATCGGCGAGCTTGGCCTTAAGGTCGGCGCGCGCATCGTCATAATCCTTTATCGCGGCCTGCTTGTCCTTTGAGAGGGTGTCCGGTGCCTTCGTCTTCTCCTCGGCAATCTTGTCGTCCATGGTCTTGTCCATGCGGTCAAGGCTTGCGGAGAATTCCACCCGCTTGTCGTAGGAATAGTCCCTGACGCTGTCCCAGGTGTCGACTGCGGCGTTCTTCACATCGGTGGCCGCATTCGTGATGGCGGTCTTGGCATCCTGCGCGGCGGACGAGGCGCTGGAAGTGTCGGATTTGGAACAGCCGCTCGAAACGATGAGCAACGCCGGGACGATGTTCGCGGCGAGGAATAGGAATGAACGTGAGCTTTTCATAGGATGGGAATGGCGATGGTAGCGGCGCAGCGGCTTGTGCGATATGGGGTGTTTTGCGGATATCAAGCGGGCAACGCGCCATTGATCCGCAAACCTCGGGGCCGGTTCCATCCAAATCTCCCGGTGGGCCGCAGCCGGCCCCGATCAGGCGAGGGTTACTCAGGAGGCCGGCTTGGCATTAGCCACCTTGTCGTAGGCGGCCTTCGTGTTTTTCCAGGATTCCGCTGTCTTTGCCTTTGCATCGGCCCATGTGTCAGCCGTGGCGTTGTCGAGATCGGTGCGCTTCGACCTCAGATCGGCGCGCGCTTCGTCGTATTCCTTCATCGCGCTGTCGCGATCCCTCGAGGCTGCGTCCGGCGCGCCTGCGACCTTGGCCCTGAACGACGCGGTCTTGTCGTCCATGTCCATCGACATGCGATCGATGCCGGCTGAAAAGTCGGCGCGCTTCTCGTAGGTGAAGTCCTTGATTCTGTCCCAGGTATCCGAGACCCCGACAGTGACGTTGGTGTCGTTGACCACGACGGTGGCGGTTGAGCCGTCCGGCCTCGTGGCCTGCACGGTTGTCACGCTGTCGTCGCTCTTGGAGCAGCCAAATGAGAGGAGGAGGGCGGAGCCGATGGCTGCCGCGAACAACGGAAGGGGGCTGAGGGTTTTCATTCGGCGAGGATAGGCGCTTTGTGACCCGGGCGATATGGGGTTTTAGACCCGGCTGGCCTGGCGCAGCGACATCGGGATTGCCGAGGGCCCGCCGATTCGCAAACATCTCAGTTCTCCCTCCAGGCGCTCGGGTGGTGGAATTGGCATACACGACGGTCTTAGAAGCCGTTGCCGCAAGGCGTGCAGGTTCAAGTCCTGTCCCGAGCACCATCAACAGGTTGCGTGATTGACCGGTGGTCTGGTCGGGCCTTCGTGCACAATTCGGCCACTTCGCCGTTCGGAATACGCGAGAACAGGATAGGCGTCGGGAATTCTCCGGCGTCGCGTGCATAGGGCGGAGTTCAATCGATAGCGCTTGCAGCTCTTGAAATAGTGAGTATGAAATCAAGGGTGAAGTTTGATTGGGATCAAGTCAAGAGCGCCGGCAACGAGGCAAAGCACGGTCTTAGCCTCGCCTCAGCCACGGCGCTTTGGGCTGGCCCAGTCATTGTTCTCCCTTCGAAGAATCCTGGCGAGCTGCGGCACCTCGCCATCGGCCTCATCGACGGGCGTCATTGGACGGCAATCTACACCCCACGGGACAATGCAATCCGTCTTATCTCTGCACGCCGCTCTCGAAAAAATGAAAAAGATCTCTACAAAAAACTCGTCCGCTAAGAATACCACCACCGCCAACCTCGAAGCTCGCTTTGATGCGGGCAAGGATGTGCTCGATTACTTTGATGCGGCGCGTGCGGTTCACACGCACGGCGGCGCGCGCCCCGGAGCCGGACGCAAGCCGGCGGGCAAGCTTCGCAAGACTGTCAAGATTTCGCCGGCCGCCGTGCGGCGCTTCCAGTCGTATGCCCGACGCCACAAGCTGCCAAATTTTTCCGCCGCGCTCGAAGCGGCGTCGTGCGCGCTCTAGTCGGTGTGCCCACTATTGGCTTTCTGTTGGGTTTACTCGTGCCGCATTCGTGCCAAATGCCTTGTTCTTGATGCTTGATCGTGCTTCTCTTTGCCCAGTCCTATGAAATGCAACCAGAGCAAAATTGCTCCGGTAGAGGGTGGTGCTCTTAAGGATCTGCGCGGTTCAAGTCCTGTCCCGAGCACCAACAACAAGTTACGTGAGATCATTTTGTGCTCGGCACGGCGGGCGGCACGCGCCCCGGGGTTTAATTCCCTAGCCTTTGCCTTGTTCTTGTAGAGCCTGCCGGAGAGGACGAGAAACGGCGTGGTGCCGTAGTCGCCACTCCCGATGGCCGCCATGAAACCGCGGCGCGTTTGGACATGCACGCGATCCGGATGATCCCATGGTGGGGAACGGCCTTGAGGGCAGTGTCTTAGGCGCTAGGGCCGTCGGCCCGCAGAACCTCTCAATAACTCCTTAGGAGCTGCCTCGGACGGGCGTGGCTTCGGTTCTTTTAAAACTCGAAGACGTAGTTTGCACATAGCGGAGAAAGGGGTGGTTCATGGGTCGCGCACCTAGAAATCTCGAGTGCACATGTGCCGCGTTCTCGGGTAGGCGAACACCCTATAGTGGAGACACCACAATCTGCCTAGCATCGGCGAGAGGCACCGCAACCGTCAAGATGGCAAAGCCCCATCATATTCGACAACATCTAACTCTTCAGCGCCCCGTCTAGTGCGAAATTCCTAGCGAATGAGGCGGCGGGTAATTGACGGCGCGGTTGAGGACCTTGGATTCAGTCAGAAACGCAAACAAGCAACGAGGATCGGCCGAGAGCCTAGCTCGGAATACCGCGTATGGCGGCCCGGCCGCGCACGTGCAGCCCTAAGTAATGAACTTCACCAGGAGACTTTCCTCATTCGACGAATTCAAGCCGCACGGACTCAGCGCGGAGCGGAAAGTGAGGGCAGCTTCTGCGCTCGCCTTGGTATGCCTGTTATCAATCGGCATCATTTCCTATTTCAGCGTGAACCGACTCGACCAAGTGGAGGAGTGGTCCAGGTACAATGCGGAGACGATTTCAACTTTGCGCCTAATTCTCTCACATGTGACCGACGCCGAGACCGCCCAGCGCGGCTATGCCATAGTGGGCGACGAGACGTATTTGGCGCCTTACTACGAGGCGCGGCGCGACCTCGATGGAGATCTCATTGCACTGCGCAAACTTATCGCATTTAACCCGGAGCAGCAGCTTCGCTTGGAAGCCTTGGTGCCGCTCGTCCATGAGCGAATGACACGATCGGCTGACGAGATTGAAATCCGGCGGAGCCGAGGATTCGCGGCGGCGCAGGCGGCAACGGTTTCAGGCATAGGAAAGAAGCTTCATGATCGAATTCGCGTGTCGGTGGGCGAGATGGAAACGGCTGAGCAGGAGATCCTAGAGACGCGGGAATCACAGGCGAAGCGCAGCAGCATCACGGCAAGGGAAATCATAGTCGGCGGCAGCGTCCTTGGCTTGATTGTTGCTGTTCTGGCACTCATTACGGCCGAGAAGGATTTTGCCCGCCGTCGCGCCTATGCTGCGTGGCTCGTTTCGGCCGGTAAGTTGGGCCATTTGGGTGCGTGGGCCGTGGAGTTGCCGACACTAAGGGTCACCTGGTCGGACGAGGCATGCGCCATCCATGAACTCCCGCCGGGGTCCACCCCGACGGTCGAGGAAGGTATCAAGTTCTACGCACCTGAATTCCGCGATTCTATCAGAGCGAAGTTTGAGGCCTGCGTCCTAGATGGAACACCTTTCGACATCGAGCTGCAGATAATTACAGCCAAGGGCCGGCGCGTTTGGGTGCGCGTCATTGGGGAGGCCGAGAGGGACGCCAAGGGTTACATCCGGCGCATCCAAGGGGCCCTTCAAGACATCACCGAGCGTAAGGAGGGAGTGGAAACGCTTCGGCAGCAGCAGGCCGAACTGCGAGTGCTCTTTGATCTGATGCCGGCGATGATCTGGTTAAAGGACACGAAGGACGTGATTCTTCGGATAAACAAACGAGCCGCAACCGCAGCCGGAAAGTCTGTCGAGGAGATCGAGGGAAGGCCATCGATCGAAACGTATCCGCAGGACTCGGCTAAGTATCGCGAGGATGACATAGATGTTTTCCTTTCAGGGGTCTCCAAGCTGGGAATCATTGAGCAGTTGGTTGGCCCAGGCGGCATGGAACTCTGGGTCCGCACCGACAAAGTACCGGTCAGCAACGACAAGGGACAGGTGGTTGGTGTCATCGTCATGTCCCAGGATATTACCGCGAGCAAGACCAAGGACGAGAGCATCAGGAAACTAGCGGCCATCGTCGAGAATTCGGGCGATGCAATAATCAGCAAGACATTGGACGGCAATATATCTAGCTGGAACCCAGCTGCGGAACGAATGTTCGGCTATACGGCGCCGGAGGCCATAGGGCGACCCCTCAAAATGCTTTTTCCGCCAGATCGCCACAACGAAGAGGACGAGAGTATGAATCGCGTTGCCGGAGGCGATACCACGTCCCGATTCGAGACCGTACGGATCCGAAAGAACGGCCAACGCGTCGACGTCGCGGTCACAATTTCCCCGATCAAGGACTCCGATGGAAAGGTTGTCGGTGTGTCGAGGATTCTAAGCGACATCACGGATCGGAAGCGGGCTGTAGAGGCGCTGCAAGAAAGCGAATCGCGGTTTCGCGAGCTGGCCGAGAATATCGATGAGGTTTTTTCGATAACCGATCCGGACGATGCCAAGAAAATCTACATCAGTCCGGCCTATGAAAAAATATGGGGCCTCACCTGCCAGAGCGCCTACGAGAGGCCCCACATGTGGCTCGATGCAATTCATCCCGATGATCGGGATCGCGTGGTCCGCGCCCTGAAGATCAAGAAGACTCAGGGGACATTCGATGAGGAATACAGAATTGTCAGGCCGGATGGGACCGAGCGCCGGATCCGTGACCGATCCTATCCGGTTCGCGATACCCCAGGCGCGCTCAAGCGCTGGGTCGGCGTGGCCGAGGACATCACAAAATATCGCAACTTGGAGGAGCAGTTGCGCCAGACTCAGAAAATGGAGGCCATTGGCACGCTGGCGGGCGGGATCGCCCACGACTTCAACAACATCCTCACGTCAATCAATGGGTACACCGAATTGTCCCAGATGATCCTGATCGGAAATGACAAGGTTCGCGAATACCTCGGTTCAGTGCTGCAGGCTTCCAGTCGCGCCGCCGACCTTGTGCGGCAGATTCTAACGTTCAGTCGGCAGGAACGAGTGGAGCGGCGCCTGATCCAACTGCGTCCCATCGTTGCCGAGACCATCAAGCTATTGCGAGCGAGTATACCTTCGACAATCGAGTTCAACGTTTCGCTGGCGACAAATGCTCCCGCGGTGCTCGCTGACGCGACCCAGATCCATCAAATCCTTATGAATCTAGGGACCAATGCCTGGCATGCGATGAAAGGCAGGCCCGGACGCCTTGAAATAAAGCTGGAGAGGTGTCCGATCGACGCGGCGCAAGCCGCCGTGCAGTCGCGGCTGAGGCCCGGCCTCTATGCACGCGTGTCCGTAAGTGACACTGGCTGCGGAATGGATCAGGCGACGCAGAGGCGGATTTTTGAGCCATTCTTCACCACCAAGCCTCCTGGCGAAGGCACGGGCTTGGGGCTGTCGGTGGTGCACGGCATAATGGACTCTCACGATGGAGCGGTCACGGTCTACAGTCATCTCGGTGAGGGCACAGTGTTTCACCTGTATTTTCCCGAGCACGCTGGTGAAGTAACCGAGGTTGGAACAGATGGAGACCCGGTTCCAATCGGCAACGGCGAGCGTATTCTGTTCGTGGACGACGAAGAACTGCTTGCCCGGCTTGGCGAGAATACGCTAACCGCGCTCGGCTACGAGGTTGAATGCGCGACGAAGCCCGTGGAAGCGCTCGCCATTGTGCGCGCGGACCCTCAGCGATTTGCGCTTGTGCTGACGGATCAGACAATGCCCGAGATGACGGGCATTTTCCTTGCGACCCAGATCAGGCTAATCCGCCCCGAATTGCCCGTCATTTTAATGACCGGTTTCAGCATTGGGCTCGGGCAAGACCAAATTGATGCGTCGGGCATTCTTCAGGTGTTGGTCAAACCCATGAGCATCCACTCGTTGGGAGTCGCTGTCCATGCAGCCCTTGCGCCACAGCTAACCCACTGATCATGGCGCGAATCCTTCTCATCGACGACGATGATTCTGCCCGCAGCGTCTTGCGTCTGATACTCAACCAATTTGGCCACCTCGTCATCGAAGCGCGCAATGGGAGGGAGGGGATAGAGCTGTTTATGGACGCGAATGCCGACCTTGTGATCACGGACATTGTCATGCCGGAGAAGGAGGGGCTCGAGGTTTTGAAGGAGATGAGGAAGATGATTCCAGACGTGAAGATCATTGCGATTTCTGGGGGTGGGCGTGTGAACCCGACGGACTATCTGCGAATGGCCAAGTTCCTGGGCGCGGCGAAGGTTCTCGCAAAGCCAATATCCAGCGCAGCCCTGATTGGAGCGATCAACGAAGTTCTTCTGCCGATCGTCGGGGCTCCGCTTCAACCCGATCTGCTGAAGTGAGGTGGCCCCAGGCCTTTGGAAAGGCGATCGTATGAATTAAATTACGGAGGGCCTCGCCGGGCAGTCGTGCCACAATCGTGCCAAATGCCTTGTTTTCAGTGCTCGACCGTGACTCAAATTGCAGATTCTTAGGAAGAGAAGACTCACCAGGGCGAAGTCGCTCTGGTAGAAGGCGGTGCCCCGTGCGGCGAGTGCGGTTCAAGTCCAGTCCTGGGCACCAGGATATGTAGTCCCGGCGCCGGGAAGGCTCCGCTCACAGCGCGCGAAGGAACGCCTCGAGGTCCGCCTTCTCGTCTGCTTTGAGATGGATCTCAAGTACCAGGTTGAAGAACTCAACCGTGTCGGCGAGCGTGAGCAATCGTCCATCATGCAGATAGGGCGGAGAGTCTTTGATGCCGCGCAATGGAAACGTCTTGATGGGCCCATCAGCCGTCATCATTGCGCCATGGACAAGGCGTGGTGCAAAAAATCGTCCCGTCTGCAGATTGTGCGTCGAGTTGTCGGTGTAGTAGGGTGGGATATGGCACGTCGAGCATAGTGCCTTCCCGAAAAACAACTGCTGCCCGCGCAGCTCGGGCTCGCTCGCCCTTCTCGGATCGAGCTTTCCAAAAACGTCCAATTTCGGCGCGGGCGGAAAGTCAAACAGCTCCTGCATCTCTGCCATAGCCTGCACCTGGCTGCCGCGATCAAGAACATTGACGCCCTTCTTGGTGGCAATGACAGGGTCGCCGTCAAAGTAGGCGCCGCGCTGCTCGAATTCCGTGAAATCCTCGACGCTCTTCAACGCCCGCTGCGAGCCAAATAGCTGCTGGACGTAGAGTCCGCGCAGGCTCGGCGTGACGACCCGGTGTCGGAATGCCTGCGGGCGGGCGTCGCCCGCGAGATGCGTGGCGCCGTCAGTATGGCCGTTTGAGTGGCAGTCGAAGCAGGCGACGCCAAGGCTCGGGCGGGCGGAGCGCCGATCGTCCGTGGCATTGAACTGCTGTTGCGGGAACGGCGTGAGCAAGAGCCGCAGGCCCTCCAGCTGCTTGGGGTTAAGCAGGCCGTTGAACAGCGCGAAGTAGTTGTCCAGTGTCACGACCCGGCCTTGGGACACGTCACCCAGGTCGGGCCGAGTGGTCAGGAAGATCGGCGAGGGGAATTCCGGCAAGAAATAGTCGGGCAGGTCAAAGTCGAGGTCGAACCGCGCCAGGTCGCGCTGCTCCTGCCGCAAGATTTCATCGATCACGAAATGGGGAAACAACATGCCGCCCTCGTCGTGGTTTGGGTGCGGCAATGGCATGAATCCCGCAGGGAAAAGATCGCGCGCGAGAATCTCGTCGGGCGCGAGCTCTGAGAGCATCTCCCACGTGACGCCCGGCTTGAGGCGGGCGCGCACGCCTTGCTGCACCGCTTTCCCCTTTGTCATTGTCACACCAATGGCCGGCCGATCGGAGAGGTCATAGCGTTCCGACAGGAAGTCACTGTGCGCCTTCATGATTCCGGGCTTCGCCTCTTCCATGCGCTTCTGAATCGACGCGAATGGCTCCTCGATACTTACCGATGCATAGCTTGAGGTCGCCGCCAACGGGTCGGGGGCAGGCTGCAGAGCCGCTGCTCCAAGACTGCCGACCGCCAGGGTAAAGAGAGTGCTCCAGTAGCACCTTAGAATAGAGAGTCTTGGTCTGCGCATAGATTAGATGATGAATTCCATCGGCGACTCCGGACTTGGCAGTCTGCCTTTGGGAATGACTTGGCGATGATCGCTGGCGTTGCTTGTTGCGGGTTTCGGAATTCGGCGGGGCGGGCGATTGACAAGACCTACGTTCGATCATTGAGCGTCATGTCATTGCGTGTCGTAGACCTCGATGAGTGCCACGCCAGTCGCGCCACTGACGCTGGTGACCTCAACGGTGTAAGATCCGGGCTGAAGCGTCAAAAGGAGGGCGTCGTCGTCGCTGCCTGGTTGAAGCGCAAACGCTCCTACTTGCGCCGAGGCGTTGACGATCTGCGCAGCGGTGCTGGGGCCGTTTGCCCAGCTCGAGTTGCTGGCTATCTGCGTAGTACCGGAGAAGACGGTGATCTCCGGGTCGGAAAGCACACCAGAAACGCCAAATTCCGACAGGGTCGGACCCACTCCGCGGATCAAGACGGTTTTTGATGCAACGCCGCTGATCACGAAGCCCGCTATGAGCATGCCGTTGCCATCGGTCACCTCCATGCGGGCGGACACATTCGTAAGGCTGGCGTCAGGGTTGCCGCCTGTGTCGTAGATCTCGAAAAGGCCTATTCCCGGCGAGCCGTTTGAAGTGAGCAGGCCGGTCATCTCGACGCCGCTATTGACTGTCACAAGTATCGCCGAGTCCAAGCTGCCATTCGCGAGAGGAAAAGCGCCGACCGAGGCGGCGGTTGCAGCGATCAAGGTTCCGTCATTCTGGCCGCTACTGTCGACCTGCCAGCCGCTGTCCGTTGCCTCGATCGTGCCATCAGTGTTGTACAGCGTCAGTATGGGAGCCGCGAGAAAGTCCGTTATTCCGAAGGACGCAAGGCCTGGGCCGATACCGCGTATCAGGAGGTTCTTGCCGTTGCCGGAAACGCCAAAGCCCACGATCAACGTATCTGCTCCCGGGCCGGACATGGCGCGGGCAGAAAAGTTTACGATGTGACTGGAAAGGGTCGGCGTGGGAGTAGGCGCCGTTGCGGGAGTTGGTGTCGGTGACGGGGTATTTGAGGGCGTTGGTGAAGGCGCAGATGTGCGAGTAGGTGACGGCGATGGAGTGGGTGTTGGTGTCGGTGACGGAGAATGTGTGGGAGTAGGCGACAGTGTGGGCGTCGGCGACGGCGTAAGCGTGGGTGTCGGTGATGGCATAGGTGTTGGCGTCGGTGACTGCGTGGGAGTTGGAGTCGGTGACGGAGTATGTGTGGGAGTAGGCGTAGGCGTCGGCGATGGGGTGGGAGTCGGTGTCGGTGACGGAGTATGTGTGGGAGTAGGCGACGGCGTAGGCGTCGGCGATGGGGTGGGAGTCGGTGTTGGTGACGCCGTAGGCGTCGGCGTTGGCGACGGAG
>Ga0302326_10002439_pt1 | contig 45381 bp, 24 predicted proteins | sample Palsa_T0_3_FD_202264 | JGI IMG/M metagenome (GOLD analysis project Ga0302326, IMG submission 202264) | Peat permafrost microbial communities from Stordalen Mire near Abisko, Sweden - Palsa_T0_3 | ecosystem: Environmental > Terrestrial > Soil > Palsa > Peat permafrost | place: Sweden: Abisko... | reverse complement strand
TCCGATTGGACGGACGTGATTTGCGCCCCTTGCGCGAGGTTGTTCAGGCAATCCCGATCGCGTTTCAGGTCGTAAAACTCCTCACTCGGACGCATGCCAAAGCAACGCGCCCAATAGATATCGTTCGGGTTTTCGCGGTGCGCTTTCAGGATGATGGTCTTGGTCGGGCTGCCATCACAATCGAGGTACCCGGTTTCCGGATTGCCCGCGGGCCAGCGGCCCGGCTCGAAGTTTTGCAGATAAACGAAATTGCCCTTGATGATGCCGCGCACGGGGTAGCCTTCATCATGAGGCCGGCCGACATCGTTCCGCTTGCGGCCAATGAGGACATGGTCGCGCGCGGGGTTGACGATCCCGGGTTTTTCCGAACGAAAGATATCCGTGAGGCTGCGGCCCGTCGGCGGGGCCATGCCGGTCGCCGGCCACTCCAGTCCGGCCACTTCGATGAGCGTGGGGGCGATGTCCACGAAGCTTACGAAGTCATCGACGGTGCGCCCCGGATGGACGATCCCGGCCGCCCACATCGCGGCAAAAGGAATGTGATTCGGCAGCTCGCCGGTGTTCCCTTTTCCCCGCGGAAACGGCATACCGTTGTCACTCGTGACCATGACCAGCGTATTGGCCAGCAAGCCGCGCTTTTCGAGTTCCACCAGCATTCGCCCAAGGTGCTGGTCGAAGTGCTCGACCTCAAAGGCGTAGTCGAGCAGGTCATTGCGGACCGTTTCGTTGTCCGGCCAGCACGCTGGCACACGATCGATATCCGTGAGCTTCTTGCCACCCTTGGCCACACCCGAACCGAATTCGTAGCCCCGGTGGGGCTCGGCGCCGCCGTACCAAAAGCACCACGGCTTTCCTGCCGGCGCGGCATCGAGAAACGCCGCAAAATTCGCGGCGTAATCGTTGTTGCTGATGTCCGTCGTGGGCGGTGGCGCTTTGTGTTCGTTGAAGAGGATACCGGTCAGGAGCCGCGGTTTACCGTTCGCGCCCAGGGCCACACCCGGAGCCCAACCTTTCTGCGTATAGCCGACGAACCAGCCGTGTTCCGTGAGCGCCTCGCCCCAGCTTTTGAATTCCTGCGGGAAATAGCAAATGTGATTGGCGGCTTCCTTGAGCTGCCAGGGATTGCGTCCGGTAATGATGCACGCGCGCGACGGCGCGCACTTGGCGCTCGGCGTGTAGGCGTGCGTGAAGAGAACGCCCTCGCGCGCGACGCGGTCGAAGGCCGGTGTTTTTACCCACGCTGTCCCGTACGCGCCACCCTGCGCGCTCCAGTCATCGGCGACGGCAAACAGGATATTGGGTGGTGGCTTCCCGGCGCCGTGCAGTGCCGCCACGCCGATCGCCATCGCGGCGGACGCGGAGAGAATGAGTCGGATGACCAGGGCAAATCGGGGGAGCTTCATGAGTGGGATCTCCACTGGCGGCATTTTGCGTCTTGCCTCTGGAAGCGAAAAGAAAATTGTAAACAATGCGCCCCATCCACTCCGCGTCTGCCACCTGTGGGCCGTTCCCGCCATGATCCCCGCCTTCGATTCGAAACTCACTCCCCTCCGGCTTCTGGCCATGGCGGCTCTTCTTTGGACCAACCCCGGTACGGCGCAGGATGCGGCCCCGCCGCTGCGTGCGGGCATCGTGGGCCTCGACACATCTCATGTGGCGGGCTTCACTTCGATTTTCAACGGTGCCAAGGACGGCGATCTCGCGGAAGTCCGGATCGTGGCTGGGTACCCTGGCGGTACGGACTTTCCACCCAGCAAGGATCGGGTGGCGAAATTCACCGAAACGCTGCGCGGCAAGGGCGTGGAGATCGTCGATACCATCCCGGCATTGCTGGACAAGGTCGATGTCGTGCTCCTGGAGAGCGTCGATGGCCGCATCCACTTGCAGGAAGCACGCGAAATCTTCAAGTCGGGTAAACCCGTGTTCATCGACAAACCGCTGGCCGGCTCACTAGCCGATGCCATCGCAATCAGTGAACTGGCGAAGCAGCATCACGTGCACTGGTTTACCAGTTCGTCGATTCGTTTTGCCGAAGAACTGCGCAAACTCGTTGGCAACCCCGAGGTCGGCGACATTGTCGGCGCCACCACCTGGGGCCCGTGCAGCTATCAGAGCGGCACGCCGGATATGTTCTTTTATGGCGTTCACGGCATCGAGGCACTCTTCACGCTCATGGGTGGCGGCTGCGAGACGGTCACTCGCACCAAAGGTCCGGGCGACGATCAAGTTACGGGTGTCTGGAAGGATGGCCGGATCGGCACGTATCGCGGTCTTTTGAAGGGCAAGGAAGAGTTCGGCGCAGTGGCCTTCGGCGCCAAGGGCATCCTGGCATCGGGCAAAGAAGGTGGCTACGAACCGCTCTGCCGCGAAATTGTGAAGTTCTTCAAATCCGGCACGCCGCCGGTGACTCCCGAGGAAACGATTGAGATTTACGCCTTTATGGAAGCCGCCGACGAGAGCCAGCGGCAGGGCGGCAAGCCGGTCGCTCTCGCCGATGTCCTGACGAAAGCGAAGGCGGGAGCCGCCAGCAAGCTCCGCGCTGAGGGGGAATGAGCTCTCCGACGCCGATCTCTCCCAATGTCATCACCTTCCCCGATGCAGGATACCGCCGCGTTTTCGAAATTGCTCTACCAGGACGGAGTCGTCCAAAATCCCGACGCACGTCTCACGCCGCTGAGCGGGGGTGTGTCGTGTGAAATCTACCTGATCGAGGACGGCGCTGAGCGCTTCGTTGTCAAGCGCGCGCTGGCGAAACTGAAGGTCAAGGCGGACTGGTTTGCCGATGTGAGTCGCAACCGCCACGAATGGGAATATATTCGCTATGTTGCGCGGTTTCTCCCGGCTGCGGTGCCAGCGCTGCGGCACTGTTCTGCGGCCGGAAATTATTTCGCGATGGAATACCTGGGCGACGAATTCCAGAACTGGAAGCAACTGCTGCTCGCTGGGCAGGCCGATCCGGAATGCGCCGCGCGGGCGGGAACTCTGCTGGCGCAAATTCACCGGCACTCGGCCGGAGACGCCGACGCCAGCCGCATCTTCGATACGACACCGAATTTCTCCCAGTTGCGCATCGAACCTTATTTACTCGCCACCGGGATGCGTCACCCGGACTTGCGCCCCCTGTTCGAGGCCGAAGCCGCGCGACTCGAAAGTGCGCGAGAGTGCCTCGTGCATGGAGATTTCAGTCCCAAAAATATCCTGGTCAGTTCCGAACGCATGGTTCTGCTCGATTGCGAGGTCGCCTGGTATGGTGACGCGGCGTTCGACCTCGCTTTTATGCTGAACCACTTTTTGCTCAAAGCCCTCTGGCATCAACCTCGCGAGGCCGGCATGAGCGGAATGGTCCGCGGATTTTGGTCAGCCTATCAGACCGTGCGGCCGACGCCGGAACTCGACGCGCGTGTGGGTCGCTTGCTTCTCATGCTGCTGCTGGCGCGAGTGGACGGCAAATCGCCGGTCGAGTATCTGGATTCGCCCCGTCAGGATTTCGTGCGCCGCTACGTCCAGGATGAGCTCCGATCGGGAAAGACTTCCCTGGCCGCCATCGCCGACTCCTGGTTTGGCCGCCTGCATCAATTCGACCCATGAAAATCGACTCCATTTCCGCCTACCAGGTCTTCGATTCACGCGGCAACCCGACGATCGAAGCGGAGATTGTGCTGGAGAACGGCGCGCGCGGGCGCGGGTTGGTGCCGTCGGGGGCGTCCACCGGCCAGTTCGAAGCCCTTGAATTGCGCGACCGCGATCCGAAACGCTTCCGTGGCAAATCGGTGTTCAACGCCATCGCCAATGTGCACCGCGTCATCGCGCCCGCCTTGTGCGGTCGCGATGTGTTCGACCAAAACGGGCTGGACCAGGCGATGATATCCCTGGACGGCACACCCAACAAGAGCCGGCTCGGCGCAAACGCCATTCTCGCCGTGTCGATGGCCGCGACGCAGGCGGCCGCCACAGCGAGGAACGAACCGCTCTTTACCTATCTTGGTCCGGGGAACCTTCTGCCGCTGCCGGAAATCCAGATTACGGGGGGCGGCGCGCACGCCAACTGGCGGACCGACGTGCAGGATTTTCTTTTGATCGCCGTCGGCGCCCGGAGCTATGGCGAAGTCCTGGAGATCACGCACAACGTCTATCACGCCGCCGGGGAGATATTGAAAAGGCGTGGAAAATATTTCGGCGTGGCCGACGAGGGCGGGTACTGGCCGGAATTCGAGACGAATGAAGAGGCGCTCCAGTTGCTGGTCGAAGCGATCGAGTCGGCCGGGTATCGGCCAGGACAAGATGCCGCGATCTCCCTGGATATCGCCGCGAGCGACCTCTTTGACGAGAAGACCGGCACCTACCGTTTCTCCCTGGAACAGCGCAGATTCTCCACCGCGGAATTCGCGGCGCTGATCGAGCACTGGTGTGCAAACTACCCGATCATTTCAATTGAAGATCCCATGGCGGATACGGATTGGGAGGGCTGGCAGATGATTTTCCAAAACCTTGGCCATCGCATCCAAATCGTCGGTGACGACCTGTTCACCACCAATATTCGGCGCATTCAGGCGGGGATCGAAAAACGCCTCGCCAACGCCGTTCTTATCAAACTCAACCAGATCGGCACGGTCACGGAAACGCTCGAAGCGATTGGCCTGACGCAGCGGGCGGGCTGGCTTCCGGTGGTCTCCGCGCGCTCCGGAGAAACGGAAGACGCCTTCATCGCGCATCTGGCGGTGGCCACGAACGCCGGGCAACTCAAAGTAGGTTCCTTCTCCCGCAGTGAGCGGATGGCGAAATGGAACGAAGTCATCCGCATCGAACGCGGGTTGGCGGGCAAATCGCGTTTTGTGGGCGGCGATATCTTTAAGAAGATCCTGTCCGCGCCGTAGGCATTTAGGAATCAGGCAGACTTTTCGGTGTGGGGATTGAGAACGGAGCGCTGGGTACGGAAGACTGCGCTTTTCTGGTCGCAAGGAGCACGGTACCAGCCGACATGACGCAACAAGCCGCGACCAACACGGCGGGGTAAAGGGGATTGGAACTGTGATCGCGAATCCAGCCGATGGCGTAGGGACTGGCAAAACCTCCCAGGTTGCCAACTGAATTGATCCACGCCAACCCGGCGGCCGCCGCCGCGCCCGAAAGCATCCCCGCGGGCAATGACCAAAAGGTGGAAATGCTGCACATAATTCCCGACACGGCAAAGGCCAGGATCGCCACGGTCAGCGCCGGGTGCAGGCCGCGAATGCCCGTCAGAACCACGAAAAATGCGGCCGTGAGCAGCGCTGTCGTCAGATGCCAGCGGCGTTCGCCGGTCATGTCCGAATGATGGCCGAACCAGATCATACTGCACGCACCGACTCCCCAGGGAATTACCGAAATAAATCCAATCTGCCACGGATCTTTGGTGATCCCTTCCTTGATCATCTGCGGCATCCAGAAGCCGACAAAATAGTTCGCCACCACGACTCCGAAATAAACCAGGCAAAACCACCAGACCTGCGAACTTTTAAAGGCATCCATCATGCTATGACGAGTTTCCGCCTGGCCGCGCTTCAGCGCCTCCTCCCGGGCCAGGGACCCCGCCAGGAGTTCGCGCTCCTCCGGCTTCAGCCAGGGCGCGCTGGCTGGACCGTCGCTCAAGTAGAAGAGCGCGACGATCCCGGCAATCGCGGATGGAATCCCCTCGAGGAGGAACAACCATTGCCAGTTTGCCAGTCCGCCGCTGTGTCCCATCTTCGCCATGATCCATCCCGAAAAAGGGCTGCCAAACGCTCCCGCGAGGGCGATCGCGCTCATGAACATGGATACTGTCTTTGCCAGATATGTCCGCGGATACCAAAAGGTGAGATACAGAACTACGCCCGGAAAGAACCCAGATTCGACCACCCCAAGAAGGAACCGCAGTGTATAAAATAGCGCGGGTGTTTTGGCGAACATGGAAATCGAAGAGATCAGCCCCCAGACGATCATGATCGGTCCGATCCACCGCCGCGCGCCCACCTTCTGCAGCATCATGTTACTCGGGACTTCCAGCAAAAAATAGCCGAGGAAAAATACCCCCATCCCGGTGCCGTACATCGCATCGCTCATGCCGAGATCCTGCTGCATCTGCAGCTTGGCGAACGAAACATTCACGCGATCCACGTAAGAAAGGATGTAGCAAAGAAACAGAAACGGAATCAGCCGCAAGGTGACCTTGCGGTAGACGGCCGCTTCCAGTTTTGCGGTATCCCGGACCGTTTGCACGGTTTGCTCTGGCGCCAGGTTCGAGGGGGAGGATTTTAACATGCAGGAATTCGGCTGGGCGATGGTGATTCGTTCCAGTAGAGTCGAGTCGATGGCTCCGTGCCAGACCCGATTCAAGCAGCTTTTGGAATCCGTGCCGGACGCAATCGGTTGGGACCGCGTCGTCGCGAAGGTCGATTACGGAGTCTTCGCCTGAAGGGTTCGTTGTCGGCTTTGCAGAAAGGCCACAAGTTCGTCGATCTCCTCCGGCTTGAGCGAATTCCCAAAAGAGGGCATGTTCACGCCGCCATTCACGATGCGGATGACGATGTCATTTTTGGTGAGTTGATTGCCGATGAAGGTGAGATCGGGACCCCGCCGTCCACCAAGGCCCTGGATGAGGTGGCAATTGAGGCAACCTTTGTCGTGAAAGAGTCTGCCCCCCTCGAAAACCGGGCCGCTGCTCGCACCGATCACCTTCTCCGGAAGGGGCTGGGCATTGAAATTTGGCGACCAAGGGCTCCGGGCCCCGGCGATCCAAAGCGACCCGATCATGATGACACTCAAGAGCACGACGGCGATGGACCAGGGGCGTCTGGAGGCCGCGCGCTCCCCTTGATTGTGCAGCATCGGGACAATGAGCAGGAGAATGCCGATGGCCGCGGGCGCGAGGATCATGACGTAGGCCTCCCATTGCGGGGGGATGAGGGCCAGCACCGCGAAGTACCAGAGCAGATACCAATCGGGACGCGGGTCGGCGTCGAGCAGACTGGGGTCGGGCGGTTTGTCGAGCGCCGGGGGCCCGACGAAAAACGCCAGCAGCGCGATGGCCACGATCAGTCCCGTGCCGAAGACGAAATCGCGCCACGCGCCGTCCGGCCAAAATGGATGGCCGGATTTCTGGAGCAGATCATGGTATTCCTGCCGATACGTTTTCCGATCGACCCGTTTGCCCGGGGTTGGGGGCTCTGAGATGCCGTGCCGCAAGACCAGCCAAAGGTGCAAGGCGATGAAGGCGAACATGCACCCCGGCACGAGAAAGACGTGGATCGCGAAAAAGCGGCTCAGCGTCGCGCCTCCGATGGACTTGCCGCCAAGGATGAATTGCGCCAGCCAATCGCCCACAAACGGCACGCGGCCGGCCTGTTCGGCGGCGACAACCACCGACCACGCCGCGGTTTGGTCCCAGCGGAGCAACTGTCCGGTGAAACCCATCGCCAGCGTCATGCCGAGTAGCAACACGCCGGTTGTCCAGTTCATCTCCCGCGGAAACTTATAGGAGCCGAAGAGGAACGTTTGCGCCATGTGCGCGCCGACCATCAGCACCATCGCCGAAGCGCCGAAATAGTGCAGCCCGCGCAGGAAGCGCCCGAAGGGGGCGTGCTCGGTGATGAAAACGAGGGTTTCGTAAGCCTGCGACGACGAGGAGACGTAGGAAAAGGCGAGCGCCACTCCGGAAGCGACCTGCACGATGAAGGCGACCAGCGTGGCGCTGCCGAACACGTACCACCAGCCCGCGTCGTGCGGGACCAGATGCTTCAGCGATGGCCCGATCAAATCGGAGATTCCGAGCCGGTCATCCACCCAGGTCCAGACCGCCACGACGAGTTTCTTCATACCGTGGTCGTGATCGGGATCGGGGCTGATTTGAGTTTTACTTCGCCGTTCTCGATCCGCATTTCGTAGCGAGTAAGCGGGTGCGGCGGCGGTCCCGCGGCGACGCTGCCGTCCTTGTAATAGACGCCGCCGTGACATGGGCACATGAAAAGCTCCGCATCCGCCAGCCAGCGCACCGGGCAGCCCAGGTGGGTGCAGTTCACGGAAAAGGCGATGAAGGTCTCTTCGTTCTCCCGCCGCAGCCAGGCGGCTGTCTTCGCGGTGATGCCCGCCCAAGGCAGCGGCGATGGATCGGCGAAGGTGACATTGACCGTCTGGCCGATCTTGAAGTCATCGACCTTGCCCAGCGAAATCCATTGCCCGGGACTTTTTCGGAACAAGGGCGCGAGGATAAATCCGACGATCGGCAGGCCGATAATCAGCGCGCAGATCGCGCTCATACCGATCGAGAGGCATTCGAAAAAGCGCCGCCGCGTAACGATTTCCTCCGGCGTCAGAGGGCGGCAGGGCGGTTGATGGTTAGATGTGTTTTCGTTCATGGCGAATTTCGTAGATCCAGCCGGCGAGTGACACGGCGAACAGACCAACTCCGACGAGGAAAATCACCAGCGACGTGATGAATCCCCAAAAGACAAACGTCGTTCCCATGGCCAGACCGGCGGGAAAATAGGTGGGCCGGGGAAGACGTTTGTGGGCGAGCGGTTCCCAACCCGGTGGCGTGGATTTTGGATCACTATTCATCGGGCGTGCTCCGTGGTTCGTCCCAAGGAAAACCAGCGCGCCAATTGGGCAAGGACGGCGCCGAGATAAATCGTGCACATCGGCACCCACATCAGCAGCCCGCCAAGCTGCTGGTCTTTCTCTGGAGTGATAGCCCACGCGCCGCGAATGGTCCCGAGCAGCCCAAGCCGGTCCTGCACGTGCATGTAAACCCGACAAACCGGGACCGGCGAAAAGGTGAGAATAATGCCGAGCGCACTGCACGCGGTGCAGGCGGTGAAAAGGTAGAGGACCGCGGCCGGCGGGGACAGTCGGTCCTCTTCCCGCGGCGCGAGCACCTGCCACCAAAAGACGCTGCCGAAGGCCAGCAACGAGATCGTTTGCGCGGCATAAACCGGTTTCGAGGTCGCGGCGGCATTGCAGAGGGCGGGGGCGTGCCAGAGCCACATCGAGCCGACGCCGGCGAGCCAGCCCGCGAGAGGATGGGCGAGCACAGCCGCGGGTTGGCAAACCCGCGCCCTCTTTGTCGCGAGCGCACCGGTTCTTTGTGCGAAGGCAAACTCGCGCGGGATGCTGAGCAAAAGCAGGGCCGGGACGATCAGGAGCAGCAGAATGTGCTGCAGCATGTGTGCGCTGAACAGATAGCCGTCGGCCAGCGCATTGATGGGCGAGACGAGCGCGAGCAGGAATACGGCCAGCGCCGCCAGGACGAACCAGATGCGCCGCTCCCCGCGAAACACCGCCCCATAAATTGCCAGCGCGGCCATCGAAATCCCTATGACGATCGGATTCCAGGACCAGCCGGAGATGAGAAATTGCGAGGTAGTCATCGCCAGTGGGGAAGGATGTAAACGAACGTGAGAACGAAAACCCACACCACATCGACGAAGTGCCAGTAGAGCCCGACGGCCCCGAGAGCGGTCGATTGTCGTGTGGCAAAATCACCGACCAGCGCCATGACCAGCATGATGAGCAGGGCGATCAATCCCACGCACACGTGCAGTCCATGAAAGCCGGTGAGGGTGAAGAACGTGGTCGAGAAGAGGTTGGTGCTCAGGGTCACGCCGCTTTTGAACAAGCCCCAATACTCGAGCCCCTGGCCGACCACGAAGATGCCGCCCAGCAGGATCGTCGCGGCCAGCCACCATTTCATCGCGCGGTGGTCCTTCCGATGCAGCCCAGCCTCCGAACGCCAGAGCGTAAAGCTGCTCGCGAACAGGCAGAGGCTGAAGATCCCTGTCTTGAAGAGATTCAAATCTTTTGGTCCCGGTCCCGGCTGCGGGTTCGCGTTGTAATAAAGAAACGCGAGAATCAGCACCCCGAAGAAGCCGGCTTCCGAGAGAATGAACGTGATGATGGCCGTCTTGTTTTTGTCCGGTGAGATCGTGTCGATGACACCGTGTGTGCCGACGACCGGGTCGGGCCGGCTGGGATTCGCGACATCCCACAGCGGGCGCCGGCTGTGGATGGGCGGCAGCGCGTGGAAATTCTCGTGCGGTGGCGGCGAACTCGTCGCCCATTCGAGCGTCCACGCGTTCCAGGGGTTGTCGCCGGCAGGCGCGCCTCGCACCAACGTATTCACCACATTGTAAACGAAGATCATCGAGGCCGCGGCCATGAAAAACGCGCCGATGGTTGAAACCATGTTCATCCAGCCCCACCCCGGCAGGTCCGGATAGGTGAAGACCCGGCGTGGCATTCCGGCCAGTCCGAGGAAGTGCTGGATGATGAACGTCATGTTGAAGCCGATCGTCATCAGCCAAAAGGTCCAGCGCCCGAGCCGCTCGGAAAGCATGCGGCCGGTGATTTTCGGAAACCAATAAAAGAGGCCGGCGAAGACGGCGAAAACAATTCCGCCGACCGCCACAAAGTGAAAGTGCGCGACGAGGTAGTAGCTGTTCTTGGTCTGCCAATCGAGCGGCACGATCGCGTGGCTGATGCCGCTCAGCCCGCCGCAGGTGAATTGGACGAGGAACGCGATGCCGAAAAGCATCGCCGTGGTATACCGAATGCGCCCGCCGAACATCGTGACACTCCAGTTCAGCACTTTCACCCCCGTCGGGATCGCAATGAGCATCGACGCCGCCGCGAAAAAGGTATCGGCCACGCGCCCCAGTCCGACAGTGAACATATGGTGTGCCCACACGCTAAAACTCAGGATCGCGATGGCCACCGTCGAGCCGGCGACAAATTCGTAACCAAAGATCGGTTTGCGCGAAAAGACCGGGATCACTTCCGAAATGATCCCGAACGCCGGCAAAGCGAGAATGTAAACCTCGGGATGCCCGAAGGCCCAGAAGATGTGCTGCCACATGATCGCCGACCCGCCGCCGGGGGGGAGAAAGAAATGGGCGTCGAGCCGCCGATCGATCAGCAGCATGACGAGCCCGGCGTTGAGCACCGGAATGGCCAGGACGACGATGAAAGCGTTGATGAAATTGATCCAGGTGAACAGGGGGAGCCGGCGCAGGGTCATGCCCGGCGCGCGCATGCAGAGCACCGTCCCGATGATATTGATCGCCGTGCTGACCGAGCCAATGCCGAGCACGAGCAAGGCCAGCGCCCAATAATCCACACCCAGCTGCGACGAGTAGGGAGTTTCGCTCAGCGGCGCATACGCAAACCAGCCGACCGCCGGGGCGCCGCCCGCGAGGATGCTGAAATGGAGCAGGATTCCGCCGAGTGGCACGATCCAGAAGCCGAAAGCATTCAGGCGTGGAAACGCCATATCGCGCGCGCCGACCTGCAAGGGGACGAGATAATTCGCGAGGCCGAAGACCACCGGCATGACGACGAGAAAAATCATCGTCGTGCCGTGCATGGTGAACAGCATGTTGAATGTGTCGGGCTGGAGCAGATGGTTGTTGGGAACGGCGAGTTGCAGCCGGATGAAGAGAGCCTCGATCCCGCCGATGACGAAAAAAACCAACGCGGTGAGCATATAAAGAATGCCCAACCGTTTGTGATCGACGGTGGAAATCCAGGCGGCGTGCCAATGGTTCTTCTGCTCGATGGTCAGCAGGCCGTGGTGGGTGAGAACCGCGGAAGGTGGGTTCATTTCAGCGTCTCGAAGTAAGCGACCAGTTCCGCGATCTGTTCGTCCGTAAATTTGAAGTTCGGCATCAACACCCCGGGCTTCACGTGCTGCGGATCTTGCAACCAGCGGCGAAGATTCTCCGGCGTGTTTTCGGCGACGCCTCCGCCAAGCTCCCGGCGGGTGGCGAAATGGGTGAGATCCGGCGCGATCCGCGCACTGCCAATCGTTCCGTTGATGGCGTGGCAGTTCACGCAGGTCATTTGCTGGAAGAGCGCGAGGCCTTTCGCCCCTTCGCCCGAGGGCTGGGCCGCCGGCGCGAGCTGTGCCTCCTGCCACGCGGCAAACTTCTCCGGCTCCTCTGCGATCACGAGGAAGCGCATCCAGGCATGCTCGGTCCCGCAAAACTCCGAGCAGACCCCGAGATACGTGCCGGGTTTGTCGGCCTCGATCCAAATGTGATTGGGATGGCCGGGCACGGTGGTCATTTTTCGCGCCAGTTCCGCCACCCAAAACTCGTGCAGGACATCCGCCGCGTCGAGCCGCACCGACATTCCCTGGCCCACCGGAATGTGAATCTCATTCGCCGTCACCACTCCGGATTTCGGGTAGCGCGCTTCCCACCACCATTGATGCCCCGTGACGATCAAATCCGGCGCCGGCGCCGGCGCCGGATCGGAAAAGCTCATCGTCCGTGCCGTCAGCACAAAAAGCACGATGACGATCAGCAGAGGAATCGCCGTCCACACAATCTCGACCGTCCTGTTTCCCGCGATTTGATCCGGGTCCGGCTCGCCCTCGCGCCAGCGAAAACGCATCAGCGAGTAGAAAATGATGCCTACGACCACGGCGAAAATCGCGGCAAAGATGACGAGCGAAATTCCCCAGAGGCCGACGATGGCGTGCGTCTCAGGCGCTTGCGGCGCGAAAGATGTGAGGCTGCTGAGCGAGGCCGGCTTCATCATCATGTGGCGTTTGTAAACCGTCGTTGGCGAATCGTCGAGAGTGCAATCGCGCCATCACCGCCCGGCGCGCGTCGCGAAATGCGCAAAGTGCTGAGAGGGAGTCTCACAAGCAGGGGCGAGCCTTCCCTACTTTTTAGAGGCTCCCTGAGATCACGCTACCTGCCGGCTCACTCGAACCCACTTATTTGCCGCCGCGCTTTTCAATACCGCCTGGCAAATCTCCGCTTCATGATGCCCATCGGCGGCGGTGGCGAAAAGCAACGGCGTCTTTTGTCCGCTGGCGATGTATTCGTAAACGCCGCGGAAGGCCATCTTGTGGCTGTCCGAAAACCCCTCGGGGTGTCCGGCCGGATAATCGGTGAAATGCGCCACGTCCTCCAGGAATCCGGGCGTGCCGCGCTGGAGCGTTTGGTTTGGTTCGTCACGGCGCCCGAGAATGATTTCGTTGGGCTGCTGGAGGTCCCAGCGCATGCTCGCCTCGGTGCCGTAGATCCCGATGGCCAGCGAGCATTTCCATCCGGCGGCCACTTGCGAGATCGCGACGTTGGCCGGCACGCCACCGTCGAAGCGCAACAGCACGCTGGCGAAATCCTCGGTATCCACCGGGAAGCTGATCATCTTCTTCGGATCGACCTTGGCGAAGGTCTTCACCTCGCCGCGCGGCCGTTTGCGCGTCTTGTGAAAGGTCTCGAGCGTGGCAAAGAGGGATTCGACGCGCCGGCCGAGGATGAACGACACGCCATCAATCCAGTGTGTGCCGATATCGCCCACGGCGCGCAATTTGCCGCCTTCGCCGGCCAGCACCCGCCAGTTGTAATCCGTTTCTTTCAGGAGCCAGTCCTGGAAGAAATGTCCCTGCACGTGGATGATTTTCCCGAGATCGCCGCGCTGCACGGCGGCCCGCATTTGCAGAATGGCCGGAAAGAACCGGCAGTTGTAATTCACGGCCAGGACGGTCTTCGCCTTCGCCGCCGCCTTCACGGCCCGCGCCGTCTCTTTGGCGTCCATCCCGAGCGGCTTTTCACAGACCACGTGCTTGCCCGCGGCGAGCGCGGCCAGGGTCTGTTCCACGTGGACCTTGTTCGGGGAAGTGATGTGCACGACGTCGACGTTCGGCGAGGCCAGCATCGCCCGGTAATCGTAATCGCCGTAAACCTCCGGAATGGTCCACTTGGAGGCGGTCGCGCGGGCATTTTCCGTCGAGCCGCAGACCGCGGAAATCTGCACGCCCAGCCGGCGCAATGCTTCGATATGCACGGGGGCAATGAATCCCGTGCCGATGACACCGGCCCGGAGGGAAGAAATCGACATGGGCGCGAAGTTATGAAAACGCCGCGCCGCGCGTCAACCGCCGGGAACCGAAGGGATTGGATCGTGGAGGACGGCGAGTCCTAGAGGGCGCCCTCTTAGGAGCCCTCCCGGCACGCGCGACTCCGGGCAGGATGCCGCCGGGCGATCCAGCAAATGCTGCCCGGTTGCTTTCAATGGCGTGCGGCCCCAACATTCTCCGTCATGTTCCTCCTTGGCCTGACCATTTTTACGGGCGCCTTTCTGCTCTTCCTCGTTGAGCCTCTCATCGCGAGATTCATTCTGCCATGGTACGGCGGCAGCCCGGAAGTGTGGACGACCTGCATGCTATTCTTTCAGGTACTATTGCTTGGCGGCTATGCCTATGCGCACCTCAGCAACCGCTGGCTCGCCCCGCGACGGCGGGTGCTGCTCCACCTGGTCCTGCTCGGCATCGCGCTTTGCCTTTTGCCGATCGCGCCAAGTGACTACTGGATCCCCGTGGCCGGCTCCTCGCCGACCTGGCGAATTCTCCTGCTCCTAATAACCTGCCTGGGGCTCCCTTACTTCGTGCTCTCGGCAAGCGCACCGCTGGCGCAGGCCTGGTCGCGCCATGTGACTTTGACCGGGTCGCCCTATCGCTTCTACGCACTTTCCAACGTCGGTTCCATCCTGGGGCTTCTCTGCTATCCGGTTCTGATTGAGCCGCATCTTTCACGTCATGCGCAGGCCGGATGGTGGTCCGCCGGGTTTGCCCTCTTTGCGGCGATCGTCGTTTGCTACGGGGCCATGGTTTGGAAAGGCGCGGCGAAAAGCGCGGTAAAGGCGGACCAGAAGACAGCGAAGAGGGGCAAAGGGGAAACAGCCGGACTGAACCGGGCGTGGCTCTGCTTCGGTTTGCCGGCGTGCACCTCGGTCTTGTTGCTCGCAGTCACGAACAAGATTTGCCAGGACATTGCCGTGGTTCCTTTCTTATGGGTTATCCCATTGGTTTTGTATCTCCTCTCTTTCGTGATCTGTTTCGATCATGCGAGATGGTACTGGCGGCCTTTCTGGGTGCCGGCCTTTGTCTTGGCGCTGGGCGCCATTGTCTGGTTGATGCTGGGAAACAGCATTACCGCGCCGGCCCAATCGTGGCTGAAGCCGGTGGCCTGGGCGTTGAATAAGGCGCTGAATATTTCCATGTTCACCGAGATTGGAATCTATCTTCTTCTGCTATTTACGTGCTGCGTGGTCTGCCACGGCGAGGTTTACCGGCTGCGGCCGCCGGTGAAATATCTGACCGGCTACTATCTCTTGATCGCCGCGGGTGGGGCCTGCGGCGGATTTTTTGTCGCGGTCCTCGCACCGCTGATCTTTAAAAGCTATTTCGAGTTTCATTTTGGATTGTACGCGGCCATTTTGCTCATCGCGATCGCCATCCTGCGCGGAAAAGATATGGTCTTGTCCATCCGGCGGCGGGTCTATGTCTGGGCACTGGTCCTGACGGCCCTGCTGGGCATCGGCTGTACCTTTTATCGGGACGGACAGGCGACGGTGGGAGACGCGGTAGAGTTATCACGCAATTTCTATGGGGTGATCAAGGTATTCGAAATTGACGCCAGTGATCCCAAGTCGGACCGGATCAGCTTGCGCCACGGCGGCACTTTGCACGGGGTGCAGTTTGTGTCGCGGGAGTTGCGGACACATCCGACGACTTATTACACGCCCAACAGCGGCGTGGGATTGGCGATGAATTTTTTTCCGCGAAGCAGCGACCGGCGCATCGGTGTCGTCGGACTCGGCGCCGGCACCCTGGCGGCCTACGGCAAGGCCGGAGATTGCATCCGCTTTTATGAAATCAACGAGGAGGTGCGGCGGCTGGCGCAGACGCGATTTACGTTTCTGCAGGACAGCGCGGCAAGGGTCGAGATCGTGCTGGGCGACGCCCGCGTGTCGCTGGAGCGGGAGAAAGATCAGCAATTCGATATCCTCGTTCTCGACGCCTTTAACAGCGACTCGATTCCGGTGCACCTGCTGACGCGGGAGGCCTTCGAGGTTTACCGCCGGCATCTCAAGCCGGATGGGGTGATCGCGGTGCACATCTCCAATCGATCCGTCAACCTGCAACCCATTGTCATGCTCCTGGCGCATCATTTTGGTTTTGGGGTGGCGCGGATCGACGATTCTCCCGCTTTCGCCGGTGAAGAGGATGCGGCGGCCATTGGCGCTTCGGACTCGGATTGGATGTTGCTCTCCAATAATGTCGAATTCATGAAGTCGCGCGCGATCGTCGACGCGTGCACTCCGGCGGATGATTACTCTCCAGCGGTCCGGATGTGGACGGACGAAGAGAGCAGTTTGGTGCGGCTTTTGCATTATTAGTCAAATGCGGGTGGATACGTGATGCGGGATGCAGGATGCAGGGTGGATCCAGCGGGTTGATGTAGACGTAAACGTAGTAGTTGAGCTGCTGAACGATGGCGGCGGAGAAAGACTTTAGCACCGTCGCTTTAAGGTACAAATTACGCCCAGAATTTGCCCTAAACTCTGAACCCATATCGCTGTCGATGTCGCCGAAACATTTCACCGGCCGGCCTTAAATTAGCGGTTGGGTCGAATTGCAAATGGCGGCCGGCAAAGCTGCCAAGGCGAAATGCCTCCGGGCCGTGTTCGGTGAAGGCGTGCGTATTGACGATGACGCGCAGGTCCTTGTCGGCGGACCACAACCCGGCATCGAACATCCAATGGGCGTTCTTCGATAGCGCAAGGCCATTCGTTGGATCGTCGTTTTGCGTGTCAGCCCATGCTTCGATGTGCGAGGCGTCTACGATGGTCGCCCCGTCGCCGGTCACGCATCGATACCCAGTGAGGGCGCAGGTGTATCGGTATTCTGAACAAACGCGGACGGCAAAGCGGGCGCTTCGACCTTTGCGCTTTGCCGCTTCCTCTGCTTCCTCCATTATTCGTCCACTTGGCAGGGGACTCGAACCGCCGCCCTGGATGCCGAGGCTCTCGAACAACGCAATGCGCTCGGATACGTCGAAGTACTTGGTTATTAAAACTACGCGAGCCTTGAGGCGGAAGCCGGCATCAACGAGTTGGTCAAAAAGCTCGGAATTCATTTCGCAAACGGCGCAAATATCTGGCGAACCCGCTGGTCGCATTTGCGCATCGAACGCTTCCCAAAACCCCTGCGTGCTCAAGTGGAAGAACGGTAACCGAAGGTCAAGACGGTTCGGCCACCGATCAACTACAAGCGCTCCATAGCTGCGGAATCGTAGCATCAAGCCAGGACTGCGGGTGAATGCGCGAGAGGGGAACTCACCAGCTTCCACCATGTCGATAAGGCAAAGCAATAGAAGAGGCTTGTGCGGAGCTTTGCCGCGGCATTCGCCGCGACCGGTCGCGGGATTGAGACGGGTCAATTTTCCAAGCCACTTCTTCGACTGCTCCGCCGCGCTCATGACTTAGGCCTCAGCGAGCACTAACTGCGGAAGGCCCCGCACAATCTCAATGGTGCGATCCTGCGCCCACTGGGCGCGAATCTGCCTTCGGATTTCCTTCAGTTTCTCCGGGAGCGCGTCGAGATCGATCATCGCATTGCATTGTGGTGCGATTTCGCGCGTAAGCAATGTTCAAGAAACGCGGGCGGTAAGGGAAGGGCCTCCGTGACGGCGGGCCGTGTACCTCCGCAGGGCCTGGCTGTTACGCCTCTTCGAGGCTGGCGGGTGTGGTTGGATCTCGCCGGCAGGATGCCGGTCCCGCAGTCGCGGGAAGTTGGAAGCTCGCGCTCCCGTTTTCCTATTTTGCACTATCTCGCGGAGGCCTGCGGACAGGGGATGGTTGAGAGTTGATTGTTGATAGTCCGAGTGAGCGCTACGCGGTTTTGACGCCCCGGGGACTGCCCGCTCCCGGCGCAATGGGGCCACCCATTCGACAGGCTCAGGGCAGGCTCCATGCGACAGGCTCAGTGCATGCATTGCGCCCTACCTCCTACCTGGTACGGGGAAGTTGGGTGGAGAAGGTGAAGATGGCGATGATGAGGGCGGTGAGGGCGAGGATGAGGAGGCGGGTGAGCCAGGAGGCGCCGGCGATGGCGGTGGCTTGCAAATGCATCTGGAGGTCGGCCCAGGTGTCGACGGCGACGGCGCGGCTGAAGGTGAGCAGGCGGCCTTGCTCGGGGATGTTGGCGTGGATGGCGGCGGGGTTGTTGGCGGCGGCGTCCTGCTGCTGGATGAGGCGTTCGGCAAGCCGGGTGAAGGTGGTGTTATCGTCGGCGGTATTGCTGTCGAGGACTTGTTTGGCGTCGGCCTGGGTGTAGTTGGCGTCTTTGCCGCTGCGCCCGGCGCGCAGTTTGCCGGCGATGGCATCGGGCTCCCCAGCGGCGGTGGACTGGCGGACGTTCAAGCCGATGATGGCCTGCTGGAGCTTGACGTTGTGGAGTTGCACGCGGGCGTCCTCGTTAAAGGCGTTGTCGTGCTGGCTCAGTTCGAAGGCGGAGGCAAAGGCGCGACGGGCTTCCTGCGGGTTGCCTTGGGCGAGGGCGCTATTGCCGAGGGTGAACATCTCTTCCGCGGCTTTGGTTTTGTCGCGCTGCTGGGTGGCCTCGCTCTGCAGATAGGTCTGCACGTCCAGGGCGGCGGTGGAGGAGACGATCTGGTCCTGCTGGAGTTGCAGGGAGCCGGTCCATTTTTGGAGCTGCCATTTTTCGCTGAGATAGACCCGCCAGGTGATGTTCTCGAGCGGCAGATCAAATTTCGGGGCGAGCAATTGGAGATCGAGGTCGCGGGCGCCCCCGGCGCCGATCTGGCTGCTGAAAAAGACTTCGACGGGGATGGCCTGGCCGCCGCGCGATTGTTGTTCGAGCGGGATGAGGATCTGGTCGCCCTCGCGCCAGGGCCACACGCCGTTCTGGTTGACGAAGGCGAACCAGAATTTGGCGTCCGCCGGCAGGGTGAGATGGAGCAGGCGCTTGTCGCCCGGCAGGATTTCGAGATGCGCCTGGGTGAGCATCGCGCCGTTGTCGGAGATGACGGAGGTGAAGGTGATGCTATTGACGCGCGCCGGCAGGAGCTTCGCGGCCTCGTGGCGTTCGAGCTTCAGCGGCAAGGCAAAGGCAGGTTCGACGAGCCGCCAGGCGAAACTTGCCGACGAAGCGGTGAGGTCCTGCTGCAGCGCGCGCGGGATGCTCTGCCATTCGACGGGCTGCAAGGCGGCGGGCAGCGCGCCTTCTTCTTTTACACGAACTTGCAGGCGGCCACCGGCTTGGACGGTGACGAAGCCACGCTGCAAATTGACCTCCGCCACCTGCACGCCGCGAAGGGTGGTCTCCGCGGCATTCGCGGGCACCGGGGTCTGATAGGTGGCTTGCAAAAGGTACTGCCCGATCACCCGACGGTGCAGCTTCACTTCCCAGGATTGCAGCCCGTCCTTCACGCCATCGGGCACGGGGAGAAAGTCGGCGGCCTGGTCACCGGTGAAGCGCACGTTTTCGGCGTTCGCCGGCACCGAAACATGGAACGCCTTCAAGCCCGCGTTCTCGATCTGGTACTGCAGGTTGGCGGTGACTTTGACCTGCGCCTCGCCGATGGTCGCGTGTTGCAGGCTCGTGACCTGCACCCATGGGTCCACCTGCTCGACATCGAGGACGAGGTTCCAGGGCGTTTGCAGGACGCGGAAAGCGAGCACGCCCTTTTGCTTGATGCCGGACTTCTGCGGATCGAGCTGGGTGACGCCTTCGCGTGTGGTGATCTGGAGGTGCATGCCTTGTTCCGGCACCATGAGATAAGTGCCGCGCTGTTTGCTGGCTTCGCGAAAGAGGAGCTGCGGCGCGGTCCACGCTTTGGCGGCCTTCATTCCCGGTCCGGTAAGACTGACGGCCAATTGCTGCCGGCCTTCGGTGCGCCCGCGCAGATGGATGGTAATGATGCGGCCGGCGTCGGTCTTGAGCTCGGTCCAATGGCTCACGGCCTGGCCGCTGATGGACTCGACGTCCATGCCGGCGGGCAGCGCGAAACTCAGCCCGAAAATGCCGGCGCGGGTGATTTCGACGGAGCCGTCGACGGCGAGCACGACGCGGTCTTCGCCGAGGGAGAGGGTCTGCTGGGATTCGACGCGCACGTCCGGCTCCACGGCGGAGGCCTTCAACGCGGCGGTCGCTTTGGCATCGGCATAGCGGAAGGCGCGGCGCACGGTGAGTCCGGGAATTTGCGCGGCGAGGACCGGGGCAAGGTTGCCGGGAAAATCCTCGAGATTGATCGGCGCGAGGGTCGCGGCGGTGACGGTGTCGAGCTGCACTTCGTTGCCCGTGGCGATGCCGAGGAGGCCGATTTGCCCGGCGGAATTTTCGATGGCGATGAGGCCGACGTCCTGGGCGACCGGCAACGGCCCGGTGGCGATCTGTGAGCGGATGAGGAGCGTGAACGGGTGGGATTGGGGCGGCGTGAGATTCACGCGCAGCTTGCCGGCATCGGGATCGAAGCGCCACTGCGAGACGGTGGGGGCGGCAGGTTTGCCATTGCTCGGCGCGAGGGTTGCCGCGTCGATGACGTCAGTGATGGTGGCGCCTTTCGGGACGGAAAAGAGCAGTTCGGAGAGTTCTCCTTGCGCGGGGCGGATGACCGCGGCATGGAGACCCTCGATGACGCCGGCGGTGGGCGCATAAAGCTGGGTGAGTTCGGCGTAAAAGACGGGCTTCTCGCGGGCGACATCGCGGCTGCGCGGCTGCCAGCCGACCCAGATTTCGTTGACCGGCGCGAGGATCAACTGGGCGACCGTGTCTTTTCCGATGGTCTTGCGCTCGATGGAAACGGCGCGCGGCGAGACGACATCCACGTCGAGATTGGCGAGCGTGAGTGTCAGTTGATTCACGAGGCCGAACTGCGCGGGCAGGGTAAACCCGCTTTCCGCATCCTTCTGGGTCACGGGCACCTGATACTGGACCTCGATGTCGAACGCGCCGCTGGCGAGCGCGAGCAATTGCTGCGAGTGCTTCGCGCCGATGCCGACTGGCACCAGCTTCAGGGCTTCGAGCGGATAGGTGATCTTTGTGAGGACCGCGGGTTCAAAGAGCAGGGGCAAGCGCTGGCCTTTGACGGCCTGCCAGTGAACCTTCGCGGTGGCGAACGCGAATTTCTCCTCGACGCGGATTTGCTGGGACACGGTTTCGGCCACCGGTGGTTCCTTGGGCTGCGACGCGGGGGTGTCCTGCGCCGAGGCGATGTGGACGAAGAACGCCAGGAGCACGGCGGCGGTCGCCGCGGCGGCGCCTCCGGCCGGCGGTGTGGCCGGGTTTGGCAGGCGCGGCGACTGCCATAACCGGCGCAGCGCGGGCACGGCCAGCTGCCAGACAAAGAAGGCGGCGAGAACGCAAAGAAATGCGCCGGCGCCGTTCGGGGAGCGGAGCGCGGCCCACGCGAGCAGCGTCCAGCCGGCGATTGACAGGAAAGGCTTGCGGGCGCGCCAGGCGACCGCGAACGCGGCGAGGCCAAGGAAGGCCGGCCACGCGGCATCGAACCAGGCGAGAATCGAGACTTTATCCTCGAGGTTGTCGACTTCGACGGTGAGCGCAGTTCCCGCCTGCTGCACCGGGGCGAGGAACGTGAGATAATGCGGCGGATCCGCGGCCTGCGGCGCGGCGAGGGCGCCGAGGTTGAGGAAGGCGAGGCCGACCAGCGCAAAGGCCACGCCGCCAGTGAGCAGCGTCCACCAACGCCGGGCGGGATTCCGTGGTAGAACCGCCTCGCGCGCGGCGCTCCGCCAGAGCACGACGGAGAGCGCGAGCAGAACCAGCGCCGCACCCAGATAAAAGGTGGCCAGGCCCGCGTCGTTTCCGGCAAACCTCCGGGTGAATTGGGCGAAGCCCGAAAGATCGATCACGCCGCCGACGGGTGTGAGCGAGCCCTGGCGATAGACGAGGCGCTGCGCGGTGTCGGGCTCGAGTTTCCATTCCGCGAGCATGACCGGCGCGCCGATGATGGGCGTGGCGACCGTGAGGCGCCCCGGGTTTTTGGCGCGCGTGGCGAGTTTCAGATCAATGGCGAGCACGGCGTTCGGGTCCGCCTGCTGCGGCAGTGGAATGAGGTCCGCCTGGTCATCTTTGACGGGCACCACGGCCGCGCCGTTGACCGTGGCCGACCACAGCGCCGTGTCCTCGGGGAGGGTGAGCCGGAAGTTCGCATGGCCGCGATTCTTGACGAAATAATGCGCGTCGGTGAGCACCTGACCTTCCTTGGAAATGCGCGTGGTAAGGGACGCGCGGTCCACGATCTGGCTGAGCGAATCGCCCTGCGCGAGCGGGCTGAGCGCGAGTTTCAAATTGAAAGGTCGCGCGGTATAGCGATAGGCGGCGAGGATCGGCGCATCGAAGAACAGGCGGTATTCCGGCGGGACCTCGCCCGTCTCGAGCGGCAGCAAGCTGGCGGAGACGTCCACAGGTTTGACCTGAAACTGATAGGCGCTGGTGACGATCGTGTGGCCCTGCTCGGACTGGGCGTCGAGCGGGCGCGCGCCGGTGAAGGCGAGGGTCTCGCCCTGGGCCTTGAAGGGGCGCTCGTAGGTGGCCAGCAGCGTGTACGGGCCGGCGACCGGGGTGTGCAATTGCACGACGTAGCCGCCATCGGTCTTTTCCCAACTGCGGATTTCTTTGCCGGTGAACTCGACGTTGAAATACTCGTCGGACAACTCCACGCGGAAGGCGGCGATGGGAGCGCCGGAAATGACGTAGTTCAGCACGCTGCTGCCGTAGGCAACGCCTTCGCCGATGGAGAAGAGATGGAGCGCGTCGGCCTGAATCGACTGCGGCAGCCGCTCGATATGCATGGTGGCCTGCCAGGCCGCTTCGCCGACGCGGAAGGCGGCCTGAATGCCGGGGACCTTGCGCGGAAATAGGGCGGTGGCCATTTCCGTGAGCGCCTGGGTGCGCCCCGCGGTGAGGCGAAAGCCGGCGTCGGCCGAGACGGCGACGCTGCCGCGGACCGATTTCGCTTTTTCCACTTCGACGCGCGGAAGCGGCCAATCCGCCGCGCCGAGCGGCTGGTTGCGCTCGAGCCGGAACTGCACGACCTGCCGGTCGGAAATGGGCTGGGCATAGACGAGCCGCAGCTCGGCGGCATCGTCGACGTCGCGGAGGAAGTAATCGCTGAGGCCGGCGACGGCGAGCTTCGCGACGGCGTAACCTTTGGGCACGCGCAGGAGCAGCTCGCGCAGTGGGGCTTCGCGAATGTCGAGTTCGATCTCCGCGTCGATGCTTTGCTCGTTTTCGCCGAAATTGTAGGCGAGGAGTTGCGAGACGGTCACCTCGGGCAGGATTTGATCGGCCTGGATGCGTAACGCGAAATCCGGACCGGAAAAGCGATAGGCAAACCGCTGCGCACCGCCGGCGCGGAACGCGGCCTTGGTCGTGTCGCTCTCCGGAAACTGCTCGGGCGAAACCTGGGAGAGCCCGCGCGCCTGCACGACTTCCAGCCGGACCGCGCCTTCATTGACAATGCGGAAGTAGCCCGCGAAACGGGTCGCGCCCTCGGGCCGGAGTTGCATCGCGTCGATGGTCTGCGGAAATGCGCCGATGGGTGTCTGGGTATGGACGTAGAGTGTGAACTGGTTCTTCTGCGGCTGGTTGAACTGCACGATGAGCCGGCGCTCGCCGGCGCCCGCGCCGGGCTCGACATGCCAGGCGACGACCTGCGCGCCCTGGACGCGCGTGACTTCGCCCGCGCCGTGCAGGAGCAAGGTGACGCGGTCGAGTTCGCCCTGCATGACTTTGCAGTCGAGGAGCGCCGCCTGCTGCATCAGGCCCGGGGCGACGCTGATCTGCGCGAGCATTTCGGCTGAGTAGAAGAGTTTGCCCTCGACTTCGGGAGCGGCGGTTTTCCACGAGAGTTTCACCGCGCCATCCGGCGGCAGGAAGCTGGCGAAGTCGTCGCCGGTGCGTTCCGGGCGGGCGGCGCCGGCAAATTGAAACTGGGTGTCCGCGGCGAGGCCCTGGAGGAAGATGGGTTGCAAGGCGCTTGGGGCGACACGGAAATCGACCGCGTTCCAGCCATCGCCCTGGGTGACGCCGGCGTTGAATTTGAACTGCAACGGGAAGTCGCCCGGCTTGTCGAAGACCAGGAGCAAGCGGCCGTGATTGGAGACGACGCGCCAATCGGGATGCCGCGGAAGTTCGGTGAGTGCGAGGTGGCCGGCGAGCAGCGCGAGCGAGCCGCCCTTGGGGTTCGCGACGTGCGCGTTGGCGGTGAGAATGAAGGCCGCTTTTCGTTCGGTGAGCGCGCCGGTGAGTTTGAAATCGCGCAGAACCACTTGGCGGGTCTCGGGATCGGCGGTGGTGATTTTCAGCGGCAGCGTGTAGGCCGATCCGTGGAACTGGAAAGCGAGCGGTTCGGGTTCATCGGGCCTGGCAACATTCCCGCGCAAATCCTCGGGCAGAAACTTCGCTTCGACGGGGAAGAGCCCGGTCGGGGCGTCGGCCTGGACGTCGAATTCCGGCACGGATTCGACCTTCACGAAGCCGTGGAAGAGCTCGGGTTGCGGCGGGGTGAGAGTGAGGAGGGTGAGTGGCTTGGTCGAGATCTTCAACGGGTGCTCGGCGACGATAACGACGCTGAGGCGGGTCAACGGTTGGTCGCCTTTCTTTGGGCGGAGGAGGAGCTGGCGCGTGCCGCCGGCGTCCTGCCGAATGCTCCAGTCCTGGAGGGATTCTCCGGTGACTTCCTTGATCTCGCCCTCGCCGGAAATGGTCAGCGCCAGTTCCTTCGGCTCGCCGTGGAGAATGTCGATGGTGAGGGCGAGTTGATCGGTGAATTTGTCGCGCGTGGCCTTGATGGACTGCTCGAGGGTGGTCGAGAAGATGAGTTTTTCCCGGTCGGCCGATGAGCCGGTGAGCAACCCTTCGATGACCAGTCGCAGCTTGCCATCGGCGGCTCCGCCGTTGATGGAGGGGTTTTGGATCTCGACGTCGTCGGCTGCGGCGAGGGCTGGGGCGATGAACCAGGGCAGGATGAGGAGGCAGGCAAGACGGCGCAGTTTCATAAGCGGAATGGGTTTGTGGGAAGGAGGGGGAGAGTCGCGTTTTGAAATGGCGAGAATGGCGCTGGTTGCGCGGAAAGGGTCTGCACGAATCGTGTTTCGCCCTTCCAGAGTTGGAGATTTTTTATGTGCGTAACCCAGGGCGTTGCCCCATCAGCGCTAACTGGTCGCTTGGGTGGATGTCGCGCTCTGAGCGACATGACACCGGCCACGCCGGAGGCGTCCGTTGTTCTGGCAGCCCAGCGGGAAGATTGGGCGCATCCGCGTGTGAGGTTTTTGCCATCGCGCTCGGAGCGCGCGATCCGCCGATGCACGGCGGTCGTCGCTGGGATTCGATGAATCAAGTTAGCGCTAATGGGGCGGCCCTGGGCTGGCATGTGATGCCCCTGTGGGGCTGGGAATGAGGGATAAGACAGATAGGACGGGCAGGAGACCGATGGGCACGTGATGCTCCTTTTTGGAGGAGTCATCGGCCGGAGACGCTTTTCACGGTGCGGATCATCCACTCGAGTTTCTGCGGGCGCGGGTCGGCGCCGTAGATGGCGGGCACTCCCTCGAGCAGGCCGAGGAGGCGGTCGCTGGTGACTTCGGCGGCGTAGGGACTGGCCGCGAGCATTTCGGAAAAGGCGGCGGCCGTTCCGGCGAGCCGGAGGGCAGGGCTGGCTTGCTCGAGGGGCGGCACGTTGCCGGTGAAAGAGACGACCCACTCGTGCTCGCGGTAGTCGGAAGTGCCGGGCATGCGGTAGCGCACGCGCACGGTGGCGAGATCGCCATCGCCTTGGGGATCGACGGCGATGACGTAGAGGGCGTTGCCGGATTCCGCGGCGCCGATCTGGGCGGCGTTGACGGAGTTATCGCGGAACTGCTCCTTGGTGAGCTGATGTTTCGCATAACCGATCTGCCGGTAGGCGGTCACGCGGCGCGGGTTGAACTCGACCTGCACTTTCACGTCCGAGGCTGCGACCTGGAGCGCGCCGGCGAGCTGCGTGGCAAAATTCGCCGCGGCCTCTTCGGGCGTATTGATGAAACCGTAGCGGCCGTCGGCATTGCGGGTGAGCTGTTCGAGGAGGTCGTCGTTGTAGCCTTCCCAGCCGATGCCGAAGCAATCGAGCGCCACGCCCTGCCGGCGTTTGGCCTCCACTTTTTTGGTGAGGGCGTCCGGATTGACGTCGCCGAGATTGGCCGCGCCGTCGGTGAACAGGACCACGCGATTGATGCTGGTGACCGCGTAATGCCGCAACGCCGTCTCGTAGCCGAGATCGAGCGCTGCCTCGAGATTGGTGCCGCCTTCCGGGGTGATCTCGCTGACGCGCGCGATCAATTCACCGGCCTTGTCGCCGGCCACGCCGTCCGCCCAAAGGCGCGGTGTGCGGGCGAAGGTGACGATGCTGAGCTGGTCCTGCGGCTGCAATTGCGCGGCGAGCACGCGCAAGGCCTCGCGCAGGATATTCACCCGGTCGGCGCGCTCCATGGAGCCGGATTTGTCGAGCAGCAGGACGATATTGAGCGGACGTCCCGGCTGGCGGCCCGTGGCGGCGGTCTTCACCGAGAAGCGCAGGAGGTCGCGATTTTGCGCGAAGGGATAGCGCGCGCGTTCCGCGGCAAAGGCGAGCGGCGCACTCGGCGCGGGCTCCGGATCGCGATAGTCGAAGGCATTGATGAACTCCTCGCTGCGCACAGTGGAAACGTCCGGCATGCGGCCTTGTTCGAGGCTCGCCGCGGCGAGCTTGAAGGAGACGTCGCTGACATTGAGCGAGAAGGTGGAAAAGGCGTTCTCGCGTGTCTGGATTTCCGGCTGCGGAATTGCGGGGGGCGGCGCAGCCGGTTTCTCCGCAGCGTCCCGCTTGGGCTCCGCTTTCGCGGGCTCCTTCGCTTTCTGGGCGGCGTAGTACGCCTCCAGGCCTTCCAGCACCTTCTGCGCGCGCAGGTAATCGTTCTTCGCCTGGACGTATTCGGTCAGCTTCTCCGTTTCTCCGGGGCCTTTCGCGCGGGCATCCGCCGCCATTTGCTGAAGGTGGCTCAGTTTGTCCTTTTCGAATTGAAGCTTCTTCTCATCGGCGTTGCGGATCATGCCGAGTTGGTCATTCAGGATCTTCGAATACTTCGCCGTCTTCGCCTCCAGCGCCTTGATCCGCGGGTTGTTGGCGCCCACGCCCTCATTCGACAGGCGCGCTTTTTCCGCCTCAGCATCCTGAAGGAGCGGCAGGTTTTTGGCGACGACGGCATCCTCGACGCCCAGCGTTTTGAGGGCGTCCTGGAGTTCCGCCGGGCGCAAGTTCTTGATCAAGGCCAGTTGACGTTCCAGTTCCACCACCCGGATCTCCTCCTCGGCCCGCTGCTGGTGGACGTCCACCATGAGTTGCGCGGTATGTCCGAGATTGGAATTATCCCTGTCTGGATCCGGATCGACGATGCCGTCTCGCGCCCGAATCTGCATGGCCCGGGCCGCGGCTTCCGCGACGCGCTGGCGCTGGTTCTTGATCGCGTCCGGCACGCCAATCTCGCCCCCCTTGGCTTTGGCAAGGTGCATCTGCGCGGCCAATGCCTGGGTTTCTTCGACGAGCTGTTTCTCGATCTCATCCGCGGTTGCATTGGCGGCTTGATGGCCCTCCGCCAGGGTGGATTCGTTGCCTGCCAGTGCTGCGTCTTTAAATTTGCGCACCGGCGAAGTGCCCTGGGTGCCATCGCCGAAGAGCACATCCTTGAAATTCGGTACCTTTAGCCTGGTTGCATCCGTCGGTTTGTTGGCGGCAGCCGCAGCCGAATCGGGAACGTCGGCTATTTGTGGCTGGAGCTCGGATTGGGCGGGGAGGTTCTTCTGCGGGGTGTTGACGTGGGCGCCATCGAGCAATTCGTCCACAGAGGAGTACAGCCTGTCCTCTTTTTTCGGCGCAAATCCTTTGGAATCGGCCGTTGGGCTGGGCGAGGGCGTCGCGACCGGTAGGTCCGCCAGCGAATCCTTGCCGAGGGACTTTGTCTGCTCCTGCAGCCTGGCCATTTTCGTTGGCGCGATGGCGTCGACCGCTCGTGCGGGAGGAGGAGGCGGCACGGCGGTGGCGGGAGCTGGTGCGTGGGCATCGGAACCAGCGTCGTTGAGGGCGGCGGCTCCGCGGCGTTCCCGCGAGCGCGTGTTACCCAGGGTTGGACTGGCTGCGGGGGCGGTTGGGCTGGCCGGTGCGGATGCGTTGGGGGCTTGAATGGCTGGCCGTAACGGGAGTGCGCCGGGCAGCGGCTGGGAATCGGTGAGGGCCAGTGGGGTGGTGGAGTCGATGGTCGGGGCGCCCGCGCTGCCTGCGGCCGGGGTCGAAAGCATCGCAAGGCCAGGGACAGACGTGACCGGAGCCTCGCGGCGGTCCTTTTCCACCGGTTCCAAAATCTTGGGATCGGGCACTTCGGCGGGTTGGAAAGCAAACTCGCGCCGGATTGCTTTGTCGTCGGTGCGCGCATTGCCGGCGATTCGGGTCTGGGCGCCCTCGACCCCGGCTTGGTTTTGGGATGGATAGGAGATTGCTTTCTCCGCCTCGTCGCGGTCGGCAACCAGGGTCACGCTCTTAAGCATAGAGGTGCTCCTACTGGCGGTGGTTTCCGACGAAGGCTCGGTGATGCCTCCGGCGATGGTGAGCCGCGGCGCCGGGACCAGGGTTGCCGTGCTCGCGCTGTCGGTGGCGAAGTTTAGCTGTGCGTTGGGCGAGACGGTCCCGGAGCCGGCATTGAGCACCGGCAGACCGTCGATGACAGCGCCAGGTGTGCCCGTGCCGGAAGAGGTGTTGGACGAGGATGAGCCAAAGGTGACAGTACCCGCACCGCTCTTTGCGAGTCCTCCGCTGCCCGTGACGGACGATGTCGCTCCCACCGATTGAGTCCCAGCGAAGAGCGTCGTAGTTCCGGTATAGGTATTGCTGCCGCCGTTCAGCGTGCCGACGGCTTGGTTGAGCGCGGCGATGTCTTCGTGGGTGGTCGATCCCTTACGGCCCAGGTAGATCGTGTCCCTGCCCGGGGCTTCCGCACTTCCGTTCCCTCCGAAGGTCGACGTGCCCGAAAGCGCCAGCGATCCCGCGTCGACCGTTGTGCCGCCTGTGTAGGTGTTGATCCCATTGAGCGTCCAATTACCGGTCCCGCTAGCCGAAATGGAGTTGCCGTCGCCGCGCGTGACGCCCCCCGATCCAGCGGCTGCCGTGTCGCTGAGGTTGCCACGGATGGTCCCTCCGAAGGTCGACGCGTGAAACGTCAGCGTGCCGTTGTTGAGCGTCGTGCCATCCGTATCGGTATTGGCGCCATTCAACACGACGGTGCCCTTGCCCAAGTCGTAGTTGAACGGCTGCTTCTGATCCTCCAGGACGGCTCCGAACTGGGCGCCGGCGGTGCTCTCACCCAAATTCGAGGCCGGCAATGCGGCGCCCGGCGCACTCGCCGCGTCGGCGGCAAGGCCGCCGGCTGGCGGAATCGCTTTTTCCAATGACCGGGATGACGAAAGGATAATCTTGCCGGCGACAGGCTTGCCGGAGTAAGCGGCAGGCGCACGCAACGTCGACCCAGAGTCCTTGGCGGTCGGTGCATCTTCATCGTTTTTGGCGCGTGACTCGGCTAATTCCTCCTGAAGAGGAGCGGGCGGGGATGCGGTAACAAAACGGGAGCGTGGTTCATGGGAGTCAGGCGTCCCGGATTGAAGATCCGCAGGCTGTTTTCTTTCCTCCTCAAGACGCCTGAGGAACAGGGCATGCGCGGCTGCGACCCGTGCGGCGGACGGGCCCACGTTTGAAAAAGTAGGCATGGCCAAAGCTCCGAAGAGCGCGACTAACGCCGCGGCGACGCCCAGCGGTACGACCCACGACCAGTTTCTTGCCGGTTTCTCCGCCGTCCGCTGGAGGCCTGGCGCAGGCGTGGACGCGAGCGGTGGTGCGGGCTTCCTCTGGAAATGGGCAAGGAGGCGCTCGCGGCGTTCGCTGGAGAGTTGCACTGGTGTGGTGGGTGCGGCCGGCTCGGGGAGGGCGGTGGCCTCACGCAGCAGTTCCATGGCCTTGCGCAGTCGTGCGTGCAGCGTGGCGAGATCGGGCTCGGCAGCCATCCGCGCCTGCAACGCCGCGGCTTCCTCGGGCGGCAACTCGCCCAGGAGCAGCGCGGTGAGGCGCGCCTCCAATTCCTCGCGCGGTGTCGGCGGGTCTTTTTCCGGATTCATCGGGCCACCTCCGTTTTCTCCAGTTCGACCGCCATGGCCTTCAGCGCATGATGCAGGAGATAACCGACGTGGCCGATCGTGAGGCCCGTGCGCCCGGCAATCTCCTTGTAGGAAAGGTCTTCGTTAAATCGCAGCCGGATCAATTCCCGGCTGCGCGCGTCGAGGGTTTCCAGGACGAGCCGCACCAGCCCGATGCCCTCCCAGCGGGCGATCTGTTCGTCGGGCAAAGGCTGCGAATCGCTGGCGTCCTGGATAGGGTCGGCCTGGTCGTCCGCCGGGCTGCCCAGCAGGACGATCCTGCTCGCGCGGCGCTGATGGTCCACCGCGAGATTGTGCACCGTGCGATAGAGCCACGGCTGCGGCGCGGCGACGGTATGGAATTGGGCGTGAAGTTTCATAAATGCGTCCTGCACGATGTCCTCCGCAACATTGAAATCTCCGAGCAAGCGCCGGGCATAAATGAGCAACGGCGACTCCAGAGCAGTGAAGACCTGCTCGATCGTTTCCCACACGGGGGCGGGCACAGGGGTTTCGTCCGATCGTGTCACGGAAATCGGGAGGTCGTCGGGGGCATCGAGGAGCGGTGGTTCGTGGCGAGTCGGGGACGACATCGTTCGTTCTTAAGACGAACGGAGGGAGGAATTGTTAGAAAAAGGGGGGGAGGCGTCCCGCCGGTGCGGGACGAACATCCAACATCCAACACCCAACATCCAATGGATCCTCTAGCGAATGCTAGACCCAAGGTTCGAAGCTCGAAACCCGGGAAGTTCCGTAACGCTCACTGGCGCAAGGAGTAATCGCCTGGCGGACCTTCGAAATACAGGGTTCCGGCGTCGGCGGTCACGCTCCGGTTCGACGGCTCGAGTTTGCCGTCACGCCAGACCTGCCAGGCGCCTGGGGCGAGGTCGGTGATCAGGAAGCGTATCGTGGCCGGCCCGCGGGCGGTAAACGAAACGGGCTGCGCCGTGCGCTCGCCACCGGTGTTGAAGAGCACCAGCCGGTCCGCCAGCCGCACGCCGACCATCGGAGCGCACTCGATTTTCTCGACCGCGAGTGGCTGCTGGCTGTGATCCATGATTTGCAGCACGTTGAGAAACAGGTCGGAAGCCGATGGTCGCACCGGTGAAATCTCGACACGCCAGCCACCCATCTCGGGATCGGGCGGTTCCATGGCGTTGGGATAGTTTTTGCCGAAAACCCAGAATTCCTGTCCGGGTCCGCCCACCTTGGTGATCCGGGCATTGTCCGATTCGGGAAGCAAGGTCGTATTCACCAGCTTGCCGGACCAGCCGCTGGCGGCGGGCGCGACCACCGAGGTGTTCCCGTCAATGACCGGCTCTTGAACGCTCTGGAGCAGCCAGAATTTCGCAAACGCCGGGTCCGCTGACACCACGCGGTCGAAGACGATCAGCGCTGCGGGCACTTTGCCGCCGGCGAGATTCAAATACACAAACGAACGCTTCACCTCCCGGGCCTTGGCACTGTAGGCGCCGGTGATGTCGCCCTTTAAATAGGTATAGGCCGGCCGCTGCGGATCGGGTCCGAAACCTTCGCCTAACACTTTCCCGGTCTTGAAATTTCCCTCAAGAAGATCGTCGAGAGTCCGCAGTTCACGCCCGCCGTTGGGCAGGCGCTGCCCTCCGTCATTGCCGATTTCGTGCCCGGCCGCCGGAAACTTCTCGGCGGGATCGTAAATCAGCAAGCTATTGTGGGCGATGGTGCGCTTGTAGTAGTTGAGATAGTGGGGGCTGTTGAAACTGCCGTTGGTTCCCTGGTAAACGCCGGCATGGATCGCCAGCGGCCCTCGATGATAAATTTCGAAGCTTCCGGCGTCACAGTGCTGATGGCCGCCGAAGTTATAGATATTCACCTTCATTTGCGTGATCACGGTGTCTTCGTCCCAATTGCTGCGCGCGACCATCCAACCATAAGGAAAGCCGAAATAGCGCGAGAGCGAAAGCTCCGTGAGAGGCAGCGGTTTCAGGTCGGGGTCGCGCCAAAGAAACTCGAACAGATCGTCCATGCGGTTGTCGTAGGCCAGGCGATTGTCCTCCAGGGCACGGTTGACCGCGGGGCTCTTGAGATAGTCCGTCAGCAGATAGCCGTCGTGGTAATAACTCGCGCAGAGCAACGTTCCCATGTGCGTGGGCCAGTTCTGGCCGTCTCCGGATCGGACAAACTGGCCGTCGGGTCGTCGCAAATAGATCCATTCGTAGGGCACGTATCGCTGCGCGGGAGCGAAGATCTTTCCGGCGCCCATGCGGCCGAAGATCCACGTGGCGTACATATCGGAAACGAAGCGCGCGTCGGCATAGCCCGGGCCCTGATGAAAGGCGTTGCCGGGATACCACCAATTGCGGGCGGGCACGTGTGAACGAAAGATGCGGCCCGCCGCGAGGCGGTACATTTCGGGGCTCTCGTCGTAGGTCGCCACGCCGGCCGAAAGCATGTCGCGCAAAATCATCCACTCCGACGGATGGCCGATGACAAAACTGCCTTTCTCGGGCGGGTAACCGCACTCGAGGTCCTTCGCCAGCCGCACCAGTTCGTCCTTGAACGCTTGCTTCTGTTCGGCGGTGAGGACCGGATGGCACCAGTCATAGACGATGGCCGTGGTGACCATCATCCGCCCGATTTGCCGGCTGCTGTCCTGCTTCCCATTCGTGAGTTTCATTTGCTGGATTAGTCGCAACGACTCGGCGGCGGTCGCGCGGCCCAGGTCTTCGTCGCGGTCCGTCAGATACCGCATGGCATCCAGTTCCAGGCGGGTTTGCGGGTTGCTGGCGGCCAGCGCCTGGAGCTCCTCCCAGACGGGCTTGAGCACCGGATGTTCCATGCGACGGCGCAAGTCGGCGACATCGGCGGCGCGAAGATAGAGCCGGGGATGTTCGGCTGGCGGTTCGACAATCCGCACGCCATCGGCGTCGATCCATTTCACGTCGGCCGCGACCGATGCCGCGCCGAAAAGCATCGCCGTCACCAGGGCCCAACCCCACCCGAGCATCCTTCGAAAAGTCGGAGGCGCCGCGAAACGCTCGATGGAGTCGAAGCGAATCCGGGGCGGCATGAGGGAATTCTTGGGGAACGACCACCGCCCGTCAATCCTTCGGCCTGGAAGGATGAGAACCGCGGGAGGCACGAGGCGGCTTCGACGCAACCGAAAGAGGAGTCCACGAAGCCGAAGTGAGACGCCCATTGAGGAGGCGGAGGGGAAAAGTGGAAGGCCGGAAATGGGCGAGCAAGCGCAAACGGGGACCCGAAGGACACCCAATTCGACCGGCTCTCGACAGGCTGCAAGGGAGGCCCGCGAATCGCCTGCGCGCAACTCTTCACGGTGCGATGCGGGCGTGGCGCGGATAACGCGAATAAAAATCGCTGCGTGAAAATCTTCCGCAAAAAGGTGAATTTGAGGAATAGTGATCCGAAATGGCCGAATCCCTCGCACCTCGAACTGATATTGCGGAATTGATTGACGATTCGTCCGTCCCACCGGCGGCGATGGTCCGACTGGCGACTGGCCGCTTGTATTGGCCCGGTTTGCTCCTCGCGCTGGCCACGACCAGCATCGCCATCGGCATAATCTGGGACATTTCCTGGCACATCAGCATTGGGCGCGACACGTTTTGGACGCCGGCCCACCTGGCCATTCACTTTGGCGGAATCCTCGGTGGCTGCGTCGGTGGATGGTTGGCGTTCCGGTACACGTTTCTTGCCCGCGAGGAAGGGCGCACCTCTTCGGTGGGAATTCTGGGAGCGCGCGCGCCGCTCGGCGCCTGGGTGACGATCTGGGGAGCTGTCGCCATGATCACTTCGGCGCCGTTCGACGACTGGTGGCACAATGCCTACGGTGTCGACGTCAAGATCATCAGCCCGCCGCATGTGCTTCTCGGGCTGGGGATGCTGGGCATCAATCTCGGCGCATTGCTCCTCGGGTTGTCGCACCAGAATCGCGCGAATGACGCGCCGGGCGACTGGCTCTTCGCCTACATCGGCGGGATCTTTCTGACGCTCGGGAGTGTCTTCGTCATGGAATACTCCACTCCCAATCTCCAGCATACCGCGGTTTTCTATGAAATCTGCGCGGGCACGTTTACGATACGTTTGGTGACGCTGGCCGTGGCGGGGCGAATCTCGTGGCCGGCCAGCCGCGCCGCCGCGGTGTATCTCGTCCTGCAAGGTTTCATGACCTGGATTTTGCCGCTCTTCCCGGCCCACCCGAAGCTCGCGCCCATCTTCCATCCCGTCACGCACATGGTGCCGCCGGCTTTTCCGCTCCTGCTGATCTTTCCCGCTTTGGCGATCGATGTCCTCTTGCGCAAGACCGGAGCGGACTGGAGCGGATGGCGGCGTGTGGCGCTCTCCTTTGCGCTCGGCGTGGCCTTCGTGGCCGTGTTCCTCGCGGTCCAATGGTTTTTCGCCGAATTTCTGCTGACCCCTGCGGCCGATAACTGGTTCTTCGCGGGCAATCGCTACTGGGGGTACGACTCCGCGCCGGGCGGATGGGCCCAAAAATTCTGGTGCGTCACCGCCGGCGGCCCGAATTTCTATCCGTTGACTGGCACGGCGATATTGGCGTGTTGGGCGATCGCGGCTGGCGGAGCCTGGCTCGGTCTGCTTTGGGGCGGCTGGATGAAAAAAGTGCTGCGATGAAGAGTCAACGCGCCCTCGTCCTTTTCGCTCTTCTGCTTCTCCTGCCGTGGACGGCCCGCGCCCACGTCGGCAGCCCGGATGTCTTTTTCGACGGGAAAGTCGGTCCGTATCCGGCGCACATCATCATCCGGATGCCGCCCGTGGTGCCCGGCCGGGCCCGGATCGAGGTGCGTTCGCAAACCGACCAACCGCTCACGGTTTCCTTCCTCCCGCTTTATGCGAAAACTGCGATCAAGAATGCGCCGCCCGCGGACCTGGCTCATCCGGTGCCGGGCGATCCGGGACTTTACAGCGGCGAGCTCTGGCTCATGAGGGTGGGCGCTTACAGCATCGAAGTGCGCCTGGCGGGCGCGTCCGGTGAGGGCGCGGCGCAGATTCCCGTGAACTCGGTGGCCACGCATCAACTGCCGCTTCCCCCGTTTCTGCGGAACCTGCTTCTGGGACTCGGAGGGCTGCTCACCTTCGGCAGCCTCGCGATCGTCTACGCCGCCGCCGGGGAAAGCGTGCTCGCGCCCGTCGCCACCATGCAAAAGGCGAACCGGCGCAAAGGTCTGATGGCCGGCGCGATCACCACGGCGGTCCTGGCTCTTTCACTCACGGGTGGCTGGCATTGGTGGCAGGTTGCGGAACAGGAGTTTCGCCGGCATCTGCGCGAGGGCGCCTGGCCAGACCTCACTGCGACCGTGGAAACTACCGGCGGCCAGCGCGTTCTACATCTCACCGTGGGCGAAAAGACGTTCAAGCCGGACTACGGGCTGCCACTGCTGCCCGATCACGGCAAGCTGCTGCATTTGTTTCTGATCCGTGACCCCGCTCACGATGTGTTTGCGCACGTTCATCCCGTTCGCCGGGGGGGCAAAAACTTCGACCTCCTCCTGCCGGCGTTGCCCGAGGGAAACTACCGGATCTTTTGCGACCTGACGCTCAGCGATTCGGGGCTCAGTTCCACCGCCTCCGCTTCGGTGCACATCCCGGCGATTCCATCGGTCGCGGCGCCCGCCGCGAGCGGCGCCTCCCTCCAGGCCGATCCCGATGATTCCTGGTCCGATGCGCGTGCCGATTCCACGCCGCCTGCGACCGGCGCCGAGGCTGCCTTCGCTCTGCCGGGAGGCCGGCAGGCCATTTGGAAAGCGCATCCGCCGTTGCGCGCGAACGACGACGCGCACCTGGAATTCATCTTCCGCGATGCCGCCGGGCAACCGCTCCCGCTCGAGCCGTACATGGGCATGATGAGCCATGGCGCCATTCTGCGCGCCGCCGACACCGTCTTCGCGCATCTGCATCCGACCGGAAATTACTCCATGGCGGCCCAGATGTATTTTGCCGCCAAGATCGCGCGCGAAGCGGCCGGGGACTCCGGCGCCGCCGCTCCCGCGGAAATGGACCATTCCAAGATGCATCACGAAATGCCCAGCGGAGTTCCCGTGTCCTCGATTACACTCCCGTACGAATTTCCGTCGCCCGGCGAGTACCAGATTTGGGTCCAAATCAAAACCGGTGGCCAGGTTCTCACGGCGGCGTTCGCCACCACCGTGGCGCCGTAAACCAAGAGCGCAACTGGCACAAAGAGTCCCGCTAGAACTGGCGTTCGGCGGACCACGCTTCATCCGCCGCGGGCCATTGGATGTTGGATGTTGGATGTTGGATGTTGGATGTTCGGCGAAGCCGCCTTTCAAAGGGCTCCGTCCGAAGTCTTCGTTATCTAACGCTCTCCAGAGCGTATTTCAGTTCGTCCCGTGCGTGGAGGGTCACGACTATGACCTTTTTCTTCAGAACGGAAATCGCAGCGTCGGAGATGGTGGCGGTAACGCCCGGGTCAAAGGAAACCTGAAAATTGCCCCGTGGAGTTTCGAGAGTTACCCGCCCGGAAGCGGGAACCAGGCGCCCGTCAGCCGGCACGAGGAGCGGAACAATTTCCGTAAATTCCCCGGCGTGGCGTACGGTCACCGAGACGGAGTCCTCGCTGAAGGTCACGGTCTTTTCGCCGCCGCCTGCGAGGGCATAGTGGGCCGCGACCTCGCCCGCCGGCAGTTCATGAATTCCGGGTGCGGATTCGGGCAGAGGAGCCTGATTGAGTGAGAAGGAGGCCTTCACACCGGTCGCTTCGCTCGGGGAGGCGGCTGCCGCGGGTTGCGTGCCCCAGGCGGCCGTATCGGAATCCGTCTGGCTCGGCAGGCGATGCGGGTGCCCGGCGGGGTCCGTGCCTGTCTGGCTTTGCAGTACCGCCCCGAGTTTTGGAGTCCACAGGAGGCCGAGCCCGTACCGTTGCTGCGCGGTGATGATGCTGCCTGACGTGAAGGCGGCGTAATAGGCGGGCCGCCGCGCAAAGGTGAAGACCACAGGTTCGCGGGAATCGCGTCGCTGCTGGGTGAAATGGTCCCGGGCGTTGACCGGCAGGAGCGCGCGGGCCGCATCCCGCTGCGCGGTGGTCGGAAGCCATTCGTGCTGCTCTCGCCGATGGAGAAACACGTAGGGACTGAAGGCCGTCATTTCCCCGACCTGCAGCGGAGCGACCGTGGGCCAGGCGGCGACGAGCGCGGCGCGCTTGCGAGTATTGCGCACGGTCCGTTCCTCGACCGACTCGGCGAAGGCGCGCACGAGCGGAATGGCTTCTCCGAGCGGAGTCTCATAGGTGAAGAATTCGGCGGTGCGCTGGCGCGTTTCGATGGCGCGGTTCAGGATGAATCCCGCTCCCTTCGGCTCGGGAGGAGCATTGTAGGCGAGCCATTCGAACCAGGCGGCATCCTTGGCGACTAATTCGTCGCCCAGCGGCGTGCCGCGCAGCCACGGCCAGATTTGCCGGGAGTTATGGCCGTGGGTGTCCATGGTGTATTCGAAATCCGGCCCGCGCTTCTCGTAATAGTACCCGGCCGGGCTCTGAAAATCACCCCGGCTTTGATGATAGATTTTTTCCCAGAGCGCACGCAAATTGGGATCGGTATGGAAGGCAAAGTAGGCCAGACCACCGACCCAGATGCCGCCGAATTGGTTCTCGTACTTGCTCCCGTCCGAGTACATTTTGGGCTGGGTGAGCACGGCCTCAATGGCGCGCCGGTCGGCCGCTTCCGCGCGCGCCAGCAGGGCGGGGTCGATGGGGGGGCCGTTATGCAGGAGGAGCAAAGCCTCGCCGACAAATTTTGTCGCGAAGGCGGTGGCCGCGAGGTCGCCCTTCCCCGGTCCGGACTGTGGGAACTGCCCATCGGGCAGTTGTTCCCGGATCCAATAATCCAGCGCCGCCTCCAGGCGGGCGCGCAGGGCCGGGTCTCCGCGATACGGGTTCCATTTGCGGTCGGCGCAATAAAACCAGGCCAGTGACAGGATGTTCTCCATGACACGGGCGTTGGAGGGCTCTTCGGAACGGCGCCAGACGTTGATATGGATGAAGCCGCGGTCTGGCCCGCTCGATTCGACCGCGTTGGCGATGGTCTGAAAGTGGAAGAGGTAATAGGGCAGATCGAGGTCCTCGTCGGAAAAATCCGCGGGGCTCAGCTTGGCAAGGTCCACCGGCCGCACCTCCGGGAGCGGGGGAGTGGCGACCGGGGCAGGAATGGCGGGGCACGCCAGCGCGAGGACGAAAAGGCAGCCAAGCGAGGCGAGACGGGGGGAACGTTTCATTAGACCATAAGAGCCAAATGCCGCCGTTTTGGACGGTGTATTCGCAAGGAGCCATCCCTTGCGACACGCGGAAGTCGCACAACTCCCCGAAGTGCGGTACCATGAACTTGGCCACGAAACCCTTTTGCAGTTGCTCCCTTCGCTCCCCATGCGCAATCGCCGACACGCCCTGGTCCCTCTCTTCGCTTCGATCCTCGGAGCGTTTGCGATGGCGGCGCGAGGCGACGATTGGCCGCAATTCCGCGGCCCGACTCGCGATGGGGTCTGGGCTGAAACGGGCGTCCTGCAAACCTTCCCGGCGGACGGCTTGAAAGTCCGCTGGCGGGCTCCGGTCGGTAGTGGGTTATCATCTCCGATCGTGAGCGACGGCCGTATCTTTGTTTCCGATTCCGAGACGAAGAAACCGAAGGCTTGGGAGCGCGTGCAGTGCTTTGACGAACACTCCGGCCGGTTGTTGTGGATGCATTCGGACGAAGTGAAGTATCCGGAGTGGGCCTTCGATTCGAATGCACCGGCCGGTCCTGATGCCACTCCCATCACCTCCGACGGGAAAATCTATGTTCTCGGAAAAAACGCCCACTTGATGTGCCTCGACGTTCACGACGGTGCGGTCCTCTGGGAAAGCGACGTGATGAAAGACTACGGACTGACGGAGTTCTCCGGCACCACGCCTTCACCGCTCATCGAAGGCCATCTCCTCATTCTCGTCATCGGCGCGCAGCCAGGCGCCTCTGTGCTCGCGCTCGACAAGGACACCGGAAAGGAGATCTGGCGGGCGCTCGACGATCCATGGACTTACAGCTCGCCCGTCGTCATCACCGCCGGAGGCGTGCGACAGCTCATTGTCCTGACACCCATCGCCATCACTTCGCTCAACCCGGCCACGGGAAAGACCTGGTGGCGCGAAAAACTGGAGGTGCGCGGCGATTTCACCGCGGCGTGCCCGGTGTTTCACGAGCCTCTGCTGTTTGCCGGCGGGACCATGTTCCAAGTCAACCCCGACCAGCCCTCCGTCTCGGTGCTCTGGCCGGTTGCCCGCACCAGTTACACCCGCCGAATCCTGAGCCAGACCTCCATCCCGTTGATCGCCGATGGCTGTGTTTTCTCCGATAAATCCTATGGCCACCTTATCGGCCTCGAAGCGCTCACCGGAAAGAAGCTCTGGCAACGCGATGGCATCACCAACACTTCCAATGGCGCCGCCCAGCAACTCTATCCCAACGAGGATTCCGTCCTGATCTTCACGGATCAGGGCGACTTGATCCGCGGCCAATTGAGTGCCGAAGGGTACCAGGAAATCAGCCGTGTCCATGTTATCGCGGGGACTTATCCATTTGCAGGGCGCAAGGTCGTCTGGCCGCTTCCGGCATTTGCCGATCGGCACATCTTCGTGCGCAATGACGAGGAACTCATTTGCGCGTCATTGGAGGCCGGGCCGTAATTCAATTCGGGGTGCGATTACTTCACCAGCGTCACGAGAGCTGCCGAGATCGGCGCCAATTGCACGGAAAGCGATCCATGGACGGCGGCAATCCGCTCGTTTTGGGCTTGCCCGATGGGATTGCCGTCCACGGAACCGCTGAAGGTCTGGCCGTTGAACTCGATGCCTTCGGTTGCGGCCAGTGATTCCGCGCTGAGGCGTTTCACCGCGGCGCTTGTTGCCTGCACTTGCAGAGCGAAGCTCCGGGACGAAGCGGTGTCCTTGTTGATGAGCACGAGGCGCGTCGTCCCTTCGTTGTCGAGGGTGGCCCAGACTTTGGTTCTGGCATTTCCCTGCACCTCGACCGGCAGGAGCTTCGCCTCATTTGCGGCGGCTTCCGCGAAGAGCCACATGCCGTAATAAGGCGCGCGTGCGCTGATGATGGCCTTCTTCGTCGTCTTGTCCAGGTCCTCCCGAATCGGCGTGTAACTGGCCAGGCCGCCTCCATGAAAATGGATGCCATCGAGCCCGACGCGCGCCATTTCAAAAAGCACATCGAGCGTCCAAAGACTTGCTCCGAAGGAATCACTGAATCCCGGAATGCCGCCACCCCAGGCGCTGTCCGTCTCGGTCAGTCGAATCTTCAAGCGCGCGTCGTGCGCGATCTGGATGCCGTCGGCCATCTTTTGCGCGAAGCCAGCCGTGTCGCGTTCATCGAGCAGGCGCTCCACCGCTGGCTTGCTTTTCGGATCGAAGCGATAGGAATGGACCGTGACGAGATTGATCAAGCCTGTCTCGGCGGCGAGGAATTCCTGGAGCGGTCCCGCCGGCGCACCGTGCGCGTAAGCCGGGCCGGCCAGGCCGTGAACCAGCCCGGGCACGAGTTGACTGCCCACTTTCCCGAAGACCGGCAGGTACTGTGGAAACGTGTAATCCTTCGGCCGGTAGCGGCCCGCCCAGCCGTCGGGTTCGTTGCCCAGTTCAAAGCTCAGGATCGCTTCTGGCGGCAGGAACCTTTGGGCATCCAGGATCATCGCCTTGTCCAGCTCCACATCCTCCCGCGCCAGGTTCAGGTTGATGATGAGCGGCATGCGCGTGGCCTGGTAAATGACGCGTAATTGCTGCCAGCGCGCGGGTTCCGGCGAGACGCCCATGCCATCGGCGCTATTGCCACCGATGCGGAAGCAAACGCCCTGCTTGTTGAAACGGGAAAGTTGCTCGATCAATCGCAGATATGCCGGATGCACCGCCGCGTCCGGCCCTTCATCCGGCGTCACGAAATGCCGCCACTCGCGGGAGAAACCCAGAAAGCCTTGCGGGATCATCCGGCCCGGCCTGGCGGTGTCGAGCTTTACGGTCGTCACGTCTTCATCGCCGCAAAGCGGAAGGCCGAACCCAAGGACGAAAGCAGTGATGGCGATACGAAGGAAAGGGGCCATAAAACTTTCCCGTCCCATATCCGGTGCGCTCGCGAACCGCAACGCCATTGCGGCTTGTCGAAGAATTGCGCGCCGTGCGGCAGGGCGGTCGCGCCGCGACCGCCGCTCCTTTGTAGCGCCCCCAAGAGAACGCCGACCCATTCGTCCCGCAGTCGCCGGATTAGGGAAGGCTTCGGGAAGGAGGCACGCGAGGATTCTCCTTTACGATCGCCGCTTCATAGGTTAGCCGATAGCGCACCCCCAAATGGTAGTCCAACCTCTTAGAGGGTTTCGTTTGCTTGTTTTCCTGGCCGTCGTTCTCTTCAGCCAGATCCGTAAAGTACCCGGTCAAACAGCCGAACGGGGCAGCGCGATTCCCGCGGAAGAGGCCGCAAAGCGGCTGCTGTGGCTGAAGTCGGTGGAATCGAATATCGTCCCGCAGCCCACGCCGGCTTCGCTCAAAAAGCGATTTGCCGAAACACGGGTTCCTGCTGTCCGTTTCAACGAGTCGGCGTCATCAGTCGGCGCAAGTGCGCTGGGCAAGGCGCCAGGAGAGAACTCGACGACCGGGCCGATCTCGAAGATTACACGCATCGCTGAAACGCACGCTGCCGAAGCTCTGGCCAGGGTTACGCCTTCCCCCGAGACCAAGGTTCCTGGAGCGCATACCGCGGCTATTTCCAGCATCGCTGGCCGTGCTTCGGGCAAGTCGGCGGACACGCCAGCTCCAAAAACCAGCCCGGCGGCGACGCACGCTGAAAACGTGGCCGGCGCGAAGCGGACGCCGGAACCGCGCATCGCGGAGGTTCATCCGTTGGACACGCCAGCGCCCAAACCGAGCCCGGCGGCGACGCACGCGGAAAATGTGGCCGGCGCGAAGCGGACACCGGAACCGCGCATCGCGGAAGTTCATCCGTTGGACACGCCAGCGCCCAAACCGAGCCCGGCGGCGATGCACAGCGAAAACGTGGCCGGCGCGAAGCGGACACCGGAACCGCGCATCGCGGAAGTTCATCCGTCGGACACGCCAGCGCCCAAACCGAGCCCAACGGCGACGCACGCGGAAAATGTGGCCGGCGCGAAGCGGACACCGGAACCGCGCGTCGCGGAAGTTCATCCGTCGGATACGCCAGCGCCCAAACCCAGCCCGGCGGCGACGCACGCTGAAAACGTGGCCAACGCGAAGCGGACGCCGGAACCGCGCATCGCGGAAGTTCATCCGTCGGGCACGCCAGCTCCCAGACCCAGCCCGCCGGCGACGCACGCCGAAAACATGGCCAACGCGAAGCGGACACCGGAACCGCGCATCGCGGAAGTTCATCCGTCGGACACGCCAGCTCCCAGACCCAGCCCGCCGGCGACGCACGCCGAAAACATGGCCAACGCGAAGCGGACACCGGAACCGCGCCTCGCGGAAGTTCATCTGTCGGACACGCCAGCTCCAAAACCCAGCCCGCCGGCGACGCACGCCGAAAACATGGCCAACGCGAAGCGGACACCGGAACCCCGCATCGCGGAAGTTCATCCGTCGGACACGCCAGCGCCCAGACCCAGCCCGCCGGCGATGCACGCCGAAAACGTGGCCAGCGCGAAGCGGACACCGGAACCGCGCCTCGCGGAAGTTCATCCGTCGGACACGCCAACTCCCAAACCCCACCTTGCGGCAACGCACGCGGAAATCATGGGCAGCCGTTACCCGTGGAAGACGGGTATCGTGACGACCGTTTTTTGGATTGGGGAACCGGTGGGTGGAAACAACTTTACGCCCAATTACAGCAGTTCGTGGGACGCCAATTGGTCGCGGAATTACGGGGGCTACGACAACCCAAAACCCGAAGCCCGGCGGAATTTTACCCCGGTGAATTTTACCCCGCGTCAGAACCCTTTCTATGTGGCGCTGCCCTACAACGATGTTACCCGCGGGACGACCAAACCGGAAGCCCGGTTGGTCATACCCTGGTTCAAAGAAGCCTTTCGCAGAGAGGGGCAGTCCGTCTGCCGCGACCGGTGGGTGGCTATTCGGAACCGCGCGGGCCGGGTGGGTTACGCCCAATGGAGCGATTGCGGTCCCTTTCGGACCGATCACTGGCAATATGTCTTTGGGATGGAGAAACCGAAGCCGAACCTCAACGAGGGCGCGGGCCTGGACGTTTCTCCGGCCTTGCGCGACTACCTGGGCCTCCAGAGTACCGACGTAACTGACTGGAAATTCGTGGAGGCCAAAGACGTTCCCAGCGGACCGTGGTTGCTCTACGGCGAGAACAACCCTTTTGCGCAAAGGCGACCTCGCGTAACCAGCGCGCCCACGAAGCCGGACAGCCCGGCGGAAATTGAGTTAGCGGTCATTCGCACGCACTCTTTGTGACTGAATAGCAGGGACCGCCCTGTCGGCTTTTGACTGGCCATCGTGAAACCGACCCCGCCTGGAAAACGATGGGCTCGGCCCTAAGAGGGCGTCCACTTTCTAGATGCCCTCTAATGCTTTCCGGCACGGTGAGATCGCCAATGGCGGGCACTCCCTTCAGAATTCGGATACGAGGGAGGATTCTTCATCACGCTGGCCGTACTCCGCCCAAAGCACCTGGAAGGCGGGACATTGCGCCAGCAATTCTTCCAAACTTCCCACCGCGATGATTGCCCCTTCTTCAAAGAAGCAGATTCGATCAAACAATTTCAGGAGGTGCAATCGGTGGACCGAAGAGATGATCGTCTTGCCGGCGAAACCGGCAAATATTCTCCGGTAGACAGCCATCTCGGTCGTCGAATCAAGACTGCTGGTCGGTTCATCGAGCAGGACGATATCTTTGCTCTCGCAGGCCAGCAACCCACGAGTCAGCGCCAGGCGTTGCATTTGTCCACCGCTCAGATTGACACCCTTCTCGTTGATCGAGGAATGCAGGCCTTTGGGCAGTTCCGCGACCACATCCGTAAAGCAGGCCATGTCCAGAAACTTGCGCACCGTGCTTTCGTCATACTCGGCTCCCAGGGTAATGTTATTGCCCACTGTCGTCGCGAAGATTTCCGGCAACTGAGGCACCAGGGTGATCGCGCGGGCGATCCCGGCAAACCCTTCCGCCGCGGGGACGCCATCCACCGTCAGCCTCAGAGACTGAGGGGCGTGAAGGTCGCGGATGACTTTCAGCAGAGTGGTCTTGCCACTGCCACTCTTGCCGACAAAGGCGATTTTTTGACCTCTTTTGATCTCAAGATTGATATCGACCAGGTGGGGCCGGCCGTTCGGCAGAGAACCGTAGGAGAACGTCAAGCCTTCCATGGCCAGACTCTTCCAGTCCAGGGGAAGGATGTGGTTGGCGAAGCTTTCTTCTCGAAAGTCCACCGCGAGTTCTTCCGCGTTCATTACTTTTGCGCGGCGTTGGAGGATGTCTCCGTACATGGCCGTAAACTTGAAAAAGAACGTGGCCAGCTTATCCAGGTAATTGATGAGAAGGTAAACATTTCCCGCGAGAATTCCCTGCGGATCGTGAGCGTGACTCACAAAGTAGGTGGCCAGGACCATGGCCGCGGTCAGGCTCGCGCACAGGTTCGTCAGAAACCATTTGGTCTCATTGAGCTTGTTGTTCTTGCGAAACAGCTTGAGCGGACTGTCGATCTTATGGCCGATCGCGTGGAAGACCAGCTTCTCGACCCTTAGGATAATGATCGTCGAGATATTGCTGATCGCGTCAAAGACACTTTCCGATACGGAATTCTCCGCGCGATTCAGCTCTTTGTACTGCATCACCAAAATGCGATCAAAACACACGGTGATGAAGATCGTCAGTCCGACCATGGCCAGCATGGAGAGAGCGGAGGAACGGCTGAAGTAGGCCAGTACGGCGAAACTGCCGGTGAACTGCACGAGCGCGTAAATGATCTCGAACGAGGTGCTGGAGAATTCAAAGAGAGCACTTGCTCCCTTTTCCACCTTGTCGACGCTGTCTCCCGAGTGGTGGGACGCATGCCATTCCATCGGCAAGGTCATGATCCCCTGCAGAAGATACTTGCGATAGTTGGCGCGGACCTTGAAGGCGTTGACCCTCTCGAGGACTCTCGCCGGCCCGTGGATGCCCCAAAAGACGATCTGGAGGACGATTGGCAGCAGAAGCAGGAGGAGCAAGTGATGAAGGCTGGAATTGGTGATGCCTTCTTTCTGGACGATGTCGATCACCCTGGACCAAACCCAAGGAAAGCCGAGAAGACTGGTGGCACCGGCGATGACGAACATCAGGCAGTACCAGACCACAATATGACGGCATCCC
>Ga0302326_10002436_pt1 | contig 45407 bp, 37 predicted proteins | sample Palsa_T0_3_FD_202264 | JGI IMG/M metagenome (GOLD analysis project Ga0302326, IMG submission 202264) | Peat permafrost microbial communities from Stordalen Mire near Abisko, Sweden - Palsa_T0_3 | ecosystem: Environmental > Terrestrial > Soil > Palsa > Peat permafrost | place: Sweden: Abisko... | reverse complement strand
ACATGTCCATCCCTGGCACGCTTTAACAAATCCAGCCAGTCTCGTTCCTCTTGGCTCATCGCAATCCGTTCCATCCCTCCAGCCTGGCGGCCGTCAAGAGGAACGTTCTAATTTGCCAAAATAGGAATTTCTCACTTTGCCGCGACAGTATGGACGACACGTCTGGACGATCAGCCCGGCGTGTGATCGTTGCCTCCGGGAGCGCTCCTGCGCGAAAGACCACACCTGCAATGCGATCCCACTTGCAGGGCTACCGGTGGTTGGCAGCCGGGACGCCGCGCAGGCAACCAAAACACACGGCTCGCCGTCTAATCGGTCAGGGTCGAGGTATCCCTGGAATTGTAGGCGGCGCTGCCGCGCCTGCTATAATGGGTCCGGGTTCCCCAATTTTGAAATAGAATTTAAATCTATGAACAGCCGTATCAAATATCTGGTAGTTACCACCTCTACATGCGTTATGCTGCTGCTGGTTATCGGCACGGTAAGAGGCAGAAGCGCATCCAGCGACCGGCCATACCCACAGCTTGGCGTGTACACGGAAGTGCTGCACCGCATCAAGAGCGAATACGTGGAAGAGCCGGACATGAAGAGCGTCACCCTGGGCGCTTTGAACGGGCTGCTCGAATCCGTCGATCCGTTCGCCAGCTATCTCAATGCCGATCAGTACAAGGATTATCTGAAGAACAAGGACGCGCACAAGGCCGGAGTGGGTCTGGTGCTCGCCAAGAAATTCGGATTCGTCGGCATTGTGGGCGTCACTCCCGGATCGCCGGCAGCCAAGGCGGGCTTGGCCACCAACGACATGTTGGAGACGATCGGCGGCGTGGCTACGCGGGACATGCCCCTGGCTTACGCCAGTATGTTGCTCGAAGGCGACCCCGGTTCGAGCGTAGAGATCACGGTGGTTCGGGTGCGTCGGCCGGAGCCGCAGAAGATCAAGCTGACGCGCGCCAACGTCGCGTTTCCACCGGTTACTGGAAAAATGCTGGCGGATAATATCGGCTACATTCAACCGGCCACGCTGGCGCCCGGCAAGGTGAAGGAAGTGGCGGCCGCGTTGGAGTCTTTGCAGAAACAAGGCGCCCAGAAGCTGATCCTGGATCTGCGGAATTGCGCGGTGGGCACGCCGCAGGATGGCATCGCACTGGCGAACCTTTTCCTGGCTAAAGGCGAGATTACCTATTTGCAAGGCCAGAAAGTGCCGCGCCAGGACTTTGAGGCGGATGCCGCCAAAGACATCACCAAGCTGCCGCTGGTGGTGATCACCAACCGGGGCACGGCGGACGGAGCCGAAATCGCCGCCGGCGCCTTGCTGGACGATAAGCGCGCCGAAGTGGTCGGTGAGCGCACATACGGCGACGCCTCTCTGCGTAAGGCAGTCACCATGGAAGACGGCGGCGCCATCATCCTCTCGGTGGCCAAGTATTATTCGCCAAGCGGCAAAGCCATACAGGACGTGGGTGTCACGCCGGAGACGGTGATGTCGGAGCCCGAGACCGAAGTAGAACTCGACGAAAACGGGGAGCCTCTTCCCGAAACTCCGGATCAGCCCGAACACAAACAGGAAGATCCGCTATTGAAAAAGGCCATCGAGATCGCCAACGGCCAGAAGACGGCCTAGGCGAGGCCCCCAGGACTGTCGCGCAGCTTGACCGGTTTTCATGGCAGCAGTCCATCCGGGCTCTGCGCGTGGCGAACATAGGCTTCCGCGTGCTGAAAGCCGGTCTCTACGCCGCGAAAGCGCGTGACTTGGCTCTGTAGCGCGTAGAACTTATCGGGCGCCTGGGAAGCGTGCGCATAACAGGCCAGGCGTTTGCGCGGCTCGGTCGACGTGATGTCCACGAAATCGGTGGGCGTGAACATCAGCGTGTCCTCTCCGTCCGAGACCTCATAATAATAGAAGCCGAACTTCTTGCCCATAGCCAGCCACGCATCGTAGGCGAGCATGGAAATGGCGCGATGGTCGCGATGCCCGTCGATCGGCCAGTGCGTCAACAGCACGTCGGGACGCCCGGCGTCGATCATATCCCGGAACTCCCGATAGTGCGCCGCGTCCACCACCGCGTGCCCGTCGCACTGGTCCGCAAAGACGGCGCGCGCCTTCAGAATCTCGCAAGCGCGTTTGGCTTCGGCGACCCGCACATTGGCGGCGGCATCGGCCGGCGATTCCGGACAACTCTTCTCGCCGCGATTCAAATATAGCAGCGCCACATCATGGCCCTGGTCTGTATAGCGGGCGATAGTTCCCCCGCATCCGTATTCGGGATCGCCCGGGTGTCCGCCGGTAACGATCACCTTGAGCTTGCGGCCGCCGGCCGATTCCGCGCCCAACGCGCGGGATGCCCGCAGGCCCAGCGCCGCCGCACTAGCCAGGCCCGCCGCCTGACCTAGCAGATCTCTGCGTGTGATCGGACACTTCGCTACCGATTTGGCAGGATACATGATCTGATACTATCTCAACCATGCAGAGAACAGGTCCCCTAAGGCGCGTCTGGGCGCCGCTGCTGGTATTGTCGTCCGGCGCCCCCTGCGCGCCGCTAATCGCGGCCGATCCCATTGCGGTCATTGCCCATCGGGGTGAGCACCGCGCGCATCCTGAAAACACGCTTCCCGCATTTCAAGCCGCCATTGATGCCGGCGCCACCTTCTTTGAGTTGGACGTGCGTACCACCTCGGATGGCCGCCTGGTGCTGATGCACGATGCGAAAGTTGACCGCACCACAAACGGCGCCGGTGCTGTCCGCGAAATGACCTTCGACCAGATTCGTGTGCTGGATGCCGGCGTTAAGTTCAGCCCGCAGTTCGCCGGCACCAAGGTCCCGTCCTTCGAGGAGGCCCTGGATCTGGCACGCGGCAAAATCGGCGTCTATGTGGACTCCAAGGACATTGCGCCCGCCGATCTGGTTGCCGCACTTACGAAAGCGGAAATGCTGAACCACGTTGTGATCTACGGAGGCTACGGATTCCTGAAGAACGTACATGCGCTGAGCCCATCCTTGAAGGTCATGCCGGAAGCCGGTAGCGCAGCCGCTCTGGAACGGCTGCTGGCGGACTTGAAGCCGCGCGTGGTGGCCTTCGACGCCGCTGATTTCAAAGACGACGCGATCGCGGTCGCAAAACACGCCGCTGTGGATATCTACGTAGACCGTCTGGGAGCCGCCGACAACGCTCGCGGCTGGCAGGACGCCGTGGATCGGGGCGCGGCTGGAATTCAAACGGACCGGCCGGCGGAACTTGTCGAATTCCTGCGAACTTACAAATCGCGCAAGCAGGAGTGACTACTTCTTCTCGGTCTTCTTCTCGTCGGTCTTCTTATCGGCCATGAGGGCTTTGATTTCGGGCGGCAAATCAAAGCGGCCCGCCGGGATTTCCGGGTTGTGCTTGACGGTTTCGATCTTCACCAGGACGTCGGCGCCGGGGACCTTTTGCAAGATGGTGTGCGGAACCAGAATGCCGCTTTCATCCCGATAGTCGCTCAAAGCCATTTCGGCGGTCGCGGTTCCTTCCGGAGTAGTGATGGGCATAACGACTTTCACCAGCAAGTTGGAGCCTTTATCGTAATAGCGAGTCTCAGCGCCACCTTCGTTGGGCGTCAGGACCACTTTGTAGCAGGTCTTGCCGCCTACGTCCTCGGATCCGGCGAGGTCGGCTTTCTTGTAGAAGTCCCGCCAGCGCATATCCGCATTCAGAGCGTCGCGGCGCAGGGCGCTCGCCCGTTCGTCGCCTTCCTTGATCCGTGCGCCTTGCATTCCGTTGATGGCCCACGCCACTTTCCCGTTGGAACCCTCTTCCGCCTTGCCGACGCCGCCGGCGAATTCGATAGCGGTGTAGGCCTTGTCCGGCGCCGCCTGGTAGACGGTGAGAGTTCCGCTGAGGCCGATGCTGGTAATCTCCAGCGTGCCGGTGGCCATCTCCGTTTGGATCTTTTCATAGGCGGCGCGGCCGCCGGTTACCTCGACGTACTTGTCCAGAATAGCTTCTGGTTTGATGTCATCGGCTGCAAGGGCAGCCGCGGCGAGCAGCAGGACGGCCGGGAAGGCGATGCGGAAGCGGGAGATCATGACGCAGGTTTCCTCTCGATTCACTGTAGCGCCATTTCGAGTAAGATGACAGGGTGCAGTTGATGCTGAACCCGGCGGCAGCCTATCGATTTCTGGCATGCCAACCCCCAGGGCGCGGTGGATGGCTCACTTGGCGCCGGCCCCTGCTGGTTGCCTTTGTGCTCGGCTGCACCATGTCACTCATTACCTCCTCCAGCCTGACCTTGCGGCTGGCCGTCCCCGCCACAATCTACTGGAGCTTTGTGCCCCTCGCCGAGATTGCGGCCCTGGCGGCCGTGTGTTGGCGGGGCAGACGGGCGCGCTCGTTTCGCCAGACTGTGGATTTGTTTTTCGCTGGCCACGGCCAATGGTTGTTCTGGTTGATCGGCCTGTGCGCCATCTGGTCCTTTGTACCGCCAGGCATCTCCAGCCGGACAATCGCCTTCACTCAGGTTTGGTTGTACGGCGCCGGCGCTATTGTCGTCGTTTGGTCGGCTTACATCGACTTCTGGTTCTTCCGCTTGGTGATGGGCAGAAATCCGGCGCGCGCCGGCCGCGACCTGGTCTTACAGCGTCTGGTTTCGTGGGCCCCGATCATCGCCATCTTCGGCGGTCCAGCGATTCCGCCGGAAGTGGCGGCTCGGCTCGGAGTAAGGTTCGGACTATGACCGCGGTGCGTTGGACCGCGGCCGGGCTGCTTCTGGCGTCACTCTCCACCGGGACCATCGCCGATTCGCGGCCCGAGAATCCGCATCTGATTCTGGGCGGCTACCAGGTGATGGCGGCCGATTTCCACGTCCACAGCTTCCCCTTAAGTTGGGCTACGCTGGCGCCATGGGACACCGCGCTGGAGGCGCAGCGGCAGGGTCTGGATGCGATTGCCATCGTGGGCCACAACCACGTGTGGGTTTCGAAAGTGGGCCGCTGGTTCTCGCGACGCGAGGGAGGTCCGCTGGTTCTCACCGGCGAGGAAATCGTCTCGGAGCATTACCATCTGCTGGCCATCGGGATCGACTCCACTATCGATTGGCGGCAGACCGCGGTGCGCGCCATTGAGCAGATACACCGGCAGGGAGGCGTGGCCATTGCGGCCCATCCCCTTCGTCAATACTGGCCGGCTTACGACGCGCAGGCCACGCAAACGCTGGATGGCGCGGAGGTGCTCCATCCCATTGCGTACGGGAGCGTGGACGTCGCTGCACAGTTGCGGCAGTTCTACGAGCGCGCGCCATTGACGGCGATTGGCGATTCCGACTATCACGGCCTGGGGCCCATGGGCCTCTGCCGCACTTACGTCTTTACGAAAGAGAAATCCCAACCGGGAATCCTGGACGCCATCCGCCACGGCCGCACGGTAGTGTATGGCCGCGCGGGGTGCACGTATGGCGATCCCGACTTGATTCGCCTTGCCGCGGTGGACGGACGCCTACCGCAGCTTGCGTTGAGAACGGCAGCCGGAGCAACGCAAGCTGCTGGATTCCTCGGCTTGTTCAGCCGGATCGCAGGAACCCTCGGTTTGACGGCTGCCGCGATCGCGGGGTTCGCAATTGTGGGGCAGACACCCGCGTCACAAATCGTAACTACTGGGTCAAGGTAGCGGCCAACACAACCAGATTCCGGTTATCAGGTAGCGTAAGGCTTTGGACTGTCTTAGTGTTGTCCAAAGGAATTGGGTAACCGTATAGATTGAATGTGCGGTCGTCCTGCCCCCCGTTGCTTACATTTCTATAAGGCATGGCTACGGCTTCGCTCTCGCCGGGGAAATCACTCGGCGTAAACCAATCGCTGAAGCTTCGGGTGAATTCGGAAGTCGAACCATCGGTATAAGTTACGGTTATGGCCTGGTCCGTCTGGGAGCCGTTGACTCCGGTGGCCAGCAGGCTAAGCCGCGAGAACTTGCCGGCGGGCAGCGCGATGGGCTGTCCGGTGCCGCTAACGGCATCGGCGTGGTTCGCCGGTCCGAAGTTGAACTGGGTGCCGTAGGCAATACGGGACGGCGTCAATAGCTTCTCCGAATACGAATAGCCGTCGCCGTCCATTCCGCCGGTAGTGTAGGTTACGCCATTGTTGTAAATGCCGAACACGTTATACGCCGCCGATAGATCCGCTGGCGTTCCCGAGCCTCCCGTTCCCGTGGCGGCGCTTACCGCCAGGTTGATATTGGCCGATTGCGTGAGGTCACCCGACGTTCCAACCACGGTTAGGTTGGCGTACCCGAGCGCCGCCTGATTGGTTGCGGACAGAAAGAGCTCGGTGGACCCGGTGGAGCTTCCCTGGCTGAACGCGACCTTGACTCCCTGGGGCAAGCCCGACACCGAAAATGTCACGCTGCCGCTGAACCCGTTCACGGCGCTAACTGTGATGGCGCCGGCCGTGCTGCCGCCCTGGTTGAGAAATATGTTTGCCGGCGCCGTAAGTGAGAAACCAGGCAGCGCCAAGGTCACGTAGGCGGTTTGAGTCAAACCTGATGCCGTGCCTGTCACAACGATAGGGAAGTTTCCACCCGGAGTAGCGGTGGTAGTTGCAACACTCAACATCGCCGGGCTGGAGGCAGTCACCGTCGCCGGATTCAGGCTGGGCGTCACGCCGGCCGGTTGGCCTGGCGCCGCCACGGTCAGATTCACCGTACCGGTGAAACCACTCAGCGCTGTGAGCGTGATGCTGCTGGTTCCGGTGTTGCCTTGTGTCACATTCAGGGTACCGGGCGTGGCGGTCAGAGCGAAATTCGGGCCAGTCGGAACCGGGCCCATCACGTTAATCAGATCCTGCCCGTTCGGGCTTCCCCACCCGGTCACCAGGTCATAGCCAGCAACGGCGTTGTAGGTTTCCCCGAGGCCGTTGTTGTTGCTCCCGCTGGTGATGTCGTGGAAGTGGCTGCCGTAGCTGGCCGCCGTGCCGATCGCATAGAAGACCGGGTTCAAGAACCCGATCGGCACGCCGTTGGCCTGCTCGTTGGCTAAAGCGAGGAAACCGGCCCAGCGCGGCGCGGCAAGACTGGTGCCTCCCACGCCTCCCTGGCAGGACCCATCGGCGCAGTACCAATTATCGCAATCCGCCTCCGCGGCGACATCCGGGACATTGCGCAAAGTGGTCGAGCCGTCGTTCGACGAGGTGATCACGCCCTTGAGTTGCTGGTAGCCGGGGATAGGAAAACCGTTGGTGCTATATCCACCGCTGCTACCGCCGGTGGGATAGCCGCAGGCCAGCACAGGATTTCCTCCCCAGGCGATCTCCGATTCCCAGGGTCCGCCCGGTCCATTTGTGGTTATGTGAGTGCCACCCGCGGCAGTGATCAAAGGATCGTCCTCCGGGTAAAACGCCGGGTTGCAATCGTTGCCGCTGCAGCCAGGAAGCGTATACGCGCCGCTGTCGCCGCTGGCCACGAACAAGTTCTGCCCCTGCGCCGCGAATTCCAGGAAGATCGGCTCGTCCGACTTGGGGTCTGGGGGAAGCCAACCCCACGAACAACTCAGTTGTTTGGCAATATTGTCAACGGCCATCTGGTTGAACATGTCGGTGTCATTGGTGCCTTCATAAACGATTACCGCGGACAAACCAGGCGCCATGGAAATCGCCTGTTGGATGTCGATGACCTGTTCGCCATCGTTACAGGTTCCGCAAATCGGGCTAATACCATCCAGCAAAACATTGACGATCGGCACATTGAGCGGCTGATCGATAGAAGTGAAATAGGCCTGCACGTCGCTGAGGTTGTAAGGCGCGAATTCGAACAGGCCGATCGCTTGCCCGGCGCCAGTGAGCGCGGTCCCACCGTAGTAGGCCGCTCTCATATCGCTGCCGAGAAACTGGCCGCCCGGACCGGATCCGGTCTGGTTGGGACGTACGCTGCCGGCCGGAGCGAACTTCAGCATCGGGCGCGGTGGGGCAAAATCGTTGAGGCCGTTGACCCCTTGAATAGGAATACCGGCGTCAATCGAGGGTTCGACGTCCGGGGCATAGAACGTGCGGTTCTCGGTAGGGTGTCGATAGACCTGCATCTTCACCCGAAAAGCCTGTTCGATGTTGGAAGCGGCGCCGCGTACATCCAGCACCAGGCGGTTGGGAGCGGTATTGGCGATGGTCAAGCCGTGCGATTGGGCGAAGGCGATCGCTTTGGCGTAATCGTCAGGCGTGGGACCAAATTGGGCGGCGAACTGTTCCACGGTCAGAAAGTGACGATAGTTGGGACTGGACGGGTCGTAGATCTGCTGCAGCAGGGTATCGAGCTGCGCCTCGTTGCGCAAGATCAGCGTCAGTGCCAGGTTCAATTGCTGCGAGCCAGGTAAGCGGCCGACAACGTGCGCATGGGCGGGCGCGGCCACTGCGGTGCCCAGCGTCTGCCGCTGTTGTGCGCCAACCGGCGGTGCCAGACAAAGCAGCGTGTTGGCGCACGCAAGAACTAAGAATCCGAACGAAGACTTTCGTTTTGTAACCATGGTTCCCCCAGGAAGAGATTATACTGGGAAACCGCCTCGGTTGGTAGCCGCGCCAGCCTACTTTGGCGAACCTCGTCAAGTAGGCAGTCTCTTTTATTACAATCGTCTCAGCCAGCCGGCGATTCCGGCGTGCGGGCGGACTTCACGTGGGCACCGAACGCTATACTATCCGCTGGAAACTCACATGCATCGCGCTGAGATGTACGCCCGCCTCCATGCCCGCGCCGGGCGTTGGGACATGATCGTGGTAGGCGGCGGCGCTACGGGCGTCGGCGTGGCCATTGACGCTGCCGCGCGCGGCTACGGTGTGCTTCTGCTGGAACAACACGACTTCGGCAAGGGCACCTCCAGCCGCAGTACCAAACTCGTGCACGGCGGCGTCCGCTACCTGGAGCAAGGCAACATCTCACTGGTCATGGAAGCGTTACGCGAGCGCGGCCTGCTGCTCGCCAACGCCCCGCACCTGGTCCACGACCGCGGCTTCGTGGTGCCCAGCTACGATTGGTGGGAAGCTCCTTTCTACGGCCTGGGTCTAAAAATTTATAACCTGCTTGCGGGCAAATATGGTTTTGGTTCGTCGCGTATTCTGTCCAAGGAAGAAACGCTGGAACGCTTGCCCACGATTAACACCGAAGGCTTGCGCGGAGGCGTTATCTACTTCGACGGGCAGTTCGACGATTCCCGGCTGCTGATCGGCATGGCTGCCACGGCTTATGAGCTGGGCGCCACCCTGCTCAACTACGTGCGCGTGAAAGGCCTCACGAAGGACGCCGAAGGCTTCATCGACGGCGTGGTCGCGCAGGACGCCGAAAGCGGAGAAGAATTCCATGCGCCGGCCGAGGTAGTGATCAACGCCACGGGGCCTTTCACCGACGACCTGCGCCGGCATGCGGATGCCTCCATCGCGCCGATGATCGCGCCCAGCCAGGGAGTGCACCTGGTCTTCGACCGCTCCTTTCTGCCCGGCGAGAACGCCATCATGGTCCCGCATACCAGCGACGGCCGCGTGATGTTCGCTATTCCATGGCACGGCCACACGCTCATCGGCACCACCGATACTCCTGTGGACGGCGCCACGCTAGAGCCGGTGGCCATGGAGCGGGAGATCGATTTCATCCTCTCGACCGCATCGCTTTATCTGGCACGGAAGCCTACGCGCGGCGATATCCTGAGCGTGTTTGCCGGCATTCGCCCGCTGGTGAAATCGGCGAGCGCCGGCGGCACCGCGGCGCTGTCGCGCGACCACACCATCTACATCGAGAAATCCGGTCTGCTCACGATTTGTGGCGGCAAGTGGACCACGTATCGCCACATGGCGGAAAACTGCGTGAACCAGGCGGCGATGCTGGCGCGCCTGCCGGAGAGGGCCTGCGTTACGGAGCACCTGCACCTGCACGGATTCCACTCGAGCGCGGACGAGTTCGGGCACTTGCGCGTGTACGGGTCGGACGCGCGGCTTATCCAAAACCTCGTACGCGATGAGCCGGCGCTCGCGGAACTGCTCGATCCCGCGCTTCCCTATACCGAGGCCGAAGTGGTGTGGGCAGCCCGCCAGGAGATGGCGCGCACGGTGGAAGACGTCCTGGCGCGCCGCACGCGGGCCTTGTTTCTCAATGCGAAGGCGGCGATTCGCATGGCTCCGCGGGTGGCCGCGCTGATTGGCCCCGAACTGGATCGGGACGCCGCCTGGCAAGCGCAGCAAGTGGAAAGCTTCGGAAAGGTTGCCGGGTACTATTGTCCAAGGCTCAGTACGGAAGAGTTGGTATGATGCCGGCTCAGGTGTTGTACTGCCGATCTCAAGTCCGCTGGCCGGCTAGGGTATCGTCCAGCCAGTTGTAAATGCAATAATCGCGGTAGCCTGGAGCGGCCACTCGCAGTGCTGCTCTGCGCCTTGCTCGCGCGTGAATTGGATTATCTGCTTCGGGCATTGCAAGGCGTCGTAGGGCTTGCGCGCCTGCCCTGGAAAGAACTGCTCGCCCTCCGGGTCAGTAATCAACATGGGGCACTTGATGCGACCGGCCACCTCCGCGAGGTTGTAATCCCGCACGGCATGAAACGCGTCATAGAAGGACGTCATGCCCAACGGACGCATCCGAAAATGCAGCATCGCCCGCGCCCGCGGATTGGAAGCCGTGCCCATCTGGATCATCTGATCGAACTGGCTCTTCTTCCCGGCGTCCAGCACGTCGCGCACAAACTTAGGCAAACTGCGCAGCCACGGATCGGAGACGTCCCATACGCCCGGATCCGCCACTCCCGCCGCGATGCGGTGTTCGAATGCCAGGGCGCGCGGCACCCAGAAGCCGCCCTGGCTGGCCCCCACCAAGGCAATGCGCTTAGGATCGACCTCGCGATGGCGCAGCATGGCGTCCACCACCGGCGTAATCACCTTTTCCCAATCGGGCCGGAAGTACAGCTTGCGCACCCATAACGAATCGCCTTGCCCCGGACCGTTGAGGATGAGGCAATTGTAACCGCGTGCCAGGGCGCCAGCGCCGCCCAAGACATACATGCTGGTTTCCAGGCCGTCCGCGCCGGTGTTGAGGATCGCCAGCGGCCTGCGGCGGCGCGTCCCGTCGACGCGTAAGAACCACCCGTTAGACCGCCGCCTTCATACGGTATCTCCAAGCGCTCCACCGGCGGATCGAACAAGGCTCCGGCGGCGGACCAACAGGCGTCATATTCCTGCCAGCAGCCCGGCATCCGCTCGCGGTCTTTAGTGCCATCCAGGAAGCGCAGCGCGTGGCTAAAATAGCCGGCGGCCCACCGGTACGCCTCGCGGGCGCTCACGTTGTGGCGCTTGGCGGCAGCCTGCGCTGCCATGGTCCGCGCGATTCCACGCCAGCATCGTGGTAGGCCTGCCAGGCGGACTCGAAATCTCCCGCCTTGATCCGCGAGACGATGGCCAGCAGCTTGCCGGGATTGCCTCCACCATAGTAAGACGCGCCCAATGCAATCTGGGCAGTGAAGCCAAAGTCGGGGTCGTCGAACGGCGGCGCGGGTTTGGCGGCTTCTTCCGCGGCGGGAGAGGACGGGGCTTGCGCCACGGCGGCAGTCGCGGAAGCTCCGAATGCGAGGAAAGAACGGCGGTCGATCATGATATATCTTTGCTTGACTGATGGGGCGGGCGTAGCGCTTCCACATCGGCCAGATCCTTGGCCCTACCCGCTGCTTGCTTGTTGGCTAGGAGAGCGTCCCGGCCGATGAAGAATACCGGTACGTCCGCACAAAAACCGGGCCGCCTGGAATCCCATGCCGAGTGCCAGTTGACGCCGGAAATGGATGTCATCACGTGGATCTGCACAGGCTGACGCCCCAATTGCAGGATGCGGCGTTGGTGAAGCACATCTCGAGCGGCGGTGAGCCGCGGCGCGCCATGGAAAGCCACAGCATAGCCACCCACGATCATGAAATCAACGCAATTCGCATTCAACAACGAGCAAAGATCTGCAAAGTCGCGGTGAAGGTCCATCGGGTCCGTTCCCTTGAAGGGCCAGGTATTCCCGCCTCAATCGCTCCACTTCCGCGATGCGCTCCTCGGGAGGGCGGCTCAACCAGTATTCGAGCGAGGAGTTATGAGACTGCTCTTCGTCGAAGGTTGTGAGGCTAAGGACTCGATCCATCTTGTCTCCACGCTACCGCGGAGGGCGCGGGAAGTCCGGTCGTTGGTTGGCCTTGTCTTAACGCGCCCGTTGCAGTACGAATTCGTGGCCTTCGTCGCAGACGCATTTCGTGGGATCGTCGTCGTGGACCACGGATCAAGTCAGCGACTGGCCATCCGACCGCTATCCGAAATGGTCGTCCAGATTGTCCGGTGGATGTTCGATTCGCCACGTGATTACCCTATGGCTCAGCGGATACCGCTGGCGGCCGTCGAACGCTTGCAGGTTCGTGTAATCCACCGTGCCCTCTGACATAGCTAGGACCTAGCGCTGCGAGCTGTCCACTCGGGCGCGGCCCGACGGGCCCGCACTCCTTGTCAATGCGGCCTCCACCCACGAAAAAGGCTGAAGGCACACTGAACCCCTTTTTCGGTCGCGTGATCGACCGGCAACGATTTCTCAAGTAGATTACTCGTGCGCTCGTGGCCCTCGAGGGCGTTGCCGCCGTGCGAAGGGATCGTTCAGAATCTGGCAATCTAGACGTACAATCTGAAGTGGTATACCCCGGTTCGCATTCAAACGCACAAAATTCTTATCAAGATTTTTTGGAGGTTTCTGGCCGCAAGTAACCAAAATAGGCCCATTGGCTCGAAATCTTTCAGAATTGTCGTCGAATCGAACTGAAAGACGGACGAAAATGATGTCACTTAGCCCCGGCGAGAGTTTCTACAGCGCGGCTAGGGGAAGCTTGAGACTCCAGGCAGCAATCGCCCTCCGGAATCGGGCTGCCATGCGGACACGTGCGCGGATGGCCGAGAAATGTGCAGATCCGATCGGTGACCTCGGGACTCAGAATATGCTCAAATGTGCAGGCGTTCTTCTCGATGGAACCCTCATCGCGGATGGCCAGCACGTCCATGAACAGGCGCTCGGCCAGCCGGTGACGGCGGATTACGCTGCGCGCCCGCTCTTCGCCACGCTGCGTGAAGACCACGTCGCCGCCGCGCAACTCCACCAATCCGATGCGCGCCATCATGGCGCAGACCTTGCGCTGCTGTGCGGCCGTGAAGTGCTCCGGCTCCTCGTGGAAGGTGCGTTCGCGCGCCGCCCATAACTGTTCCAGCACCTCGTCGAAATCCTGATTCACCTCCATGCTGAAATGCGTGGTCTCGACGATGCGTCCGTGTTCCAGGTCGAGGCGGACGTCGGCACAACGGCCCACCTGTTCGTCGTGCGTCACCATCAGGATGGTGCGGCCCTGCTGGTGCAACTCGGCCAGAAGCTCCAGAACGATCTGCTCGTTGGCCGCATCCAGGTTGCCGGTAGGCTCGTCGGCCAGGATGATCTTGGGATCGTTTACCAGGGCCCGCGCGATGGCCACGCGCTGTTGCTCGCCGCCCGAGAGCTGCGAAGGCAGATGGCTCGCGCGGTCGGTCAAGCCCACGCGGTCCAGCGCGCGGCGGGCTTCCGGTTCGTCCGTCATGCTGTGGAAGTATTGCGCCAGCATCACATTTTCGAGCGCGGTCAGATGCGGTATCAGGTGGAATTGCTGGAAGACGAAGCCCACCGTTTCGGCGCGAAAGCGGGCCAACTCGGCGCGCGTCAAAGTGGAAGTGTCCACGGAATCGATGCGCACCGCGCCCTCGGTGGCCTGGTCCAGACAGCCCAGGATATTTAGCAGCGTCGTCTTGCCTGAGCCGGATGGGCCCATGATGGCGATCCACTGGCCGGCCTCCACGGTGAAGCTTACGCGATCGAGCGCCTTTACCGGCGCGGCCCAACCGCTATCGTATGCCTTCGTGACGTTTTCCAGTTCGACGAATGCCATTGCTTCTATTCTCCGCGCAAAGTCACGGCCGGCTTGATGCGCCAGATGCGCGCCGCCGCGGCCAGTGTAGCGGCCGTGGCCATTGCCAGCGTCACCCCGGTTACCGGCAGGAACACGCCATAGTCTACACCTATGCCGGCGGCGGCCGATTCGGGAAAGATCTGGCGCCCGATCCACCAGGCTACAAACAGTCCCACCCCGTACCCCGCGGCTGCGGAGCCTACGCCCAGAATCAGCGACTCCGACAGGAACAATGCGGCGATCTTTTTCTCGGCGGCGCCGATGGCTTTCAGGATTCCGATTTCCTTGCTGCGCTCGAGCACCAGCGCACTGAAGTTCGTGCTAACGCACAGGGTGGTGATGGCCAGGATCAGAGCCGTTAGCAGAAACAGAGTCGAGCGGATCTTCAGCACCACGTTGGCTTCGGTTTCGGCCACGGCGTGCAGCAGGCGCACATCGGCGCCAGGTAGCTGCTTTGCCAGGGCGGCCTGCACGGACGCCAACCGTTCGCCATCGGCGCGCACTTGCACGAGGCTGGCCGCGGCTTTGCCCCCTTCGGGAAAGCCGGCCAAATGCGCCGCGATGTCAAACGGGACGATAACCTGCGCGTCTTCTGCGCCGCCGCTGGAGACTACGCCGCGGATGGTACAGGGCACACCTTCCAGTTCCAGCTTCTGGCCGAGCTTCAGGCGGAAGTGCGCGGCCACGTTGGCGCCCACCAGGCATTCCCCCGGCCCCGCGGCGCGCGAGCCATCCACGCGCCAGTAATTGGTAAGGGGGCCGGCGCGCCGGAAGTCTGTGCCCGCCACCACCACCGGTTCGCTTTCCACGCGCCCCACGCTGTAGATGAACGGCGCAGCCACGGCGCCCTGCCGTTCGGCCAGCGCGACGGCGGTCAACGGGACAGTTTCTTCGCCGCCGGACGGTGCGATGACGATGTTCGCGCCGAAACCGCGGAACTGCACGCGCATCTTCCGCTCGATATCGGAATAAACCGAGAACAGCGCAGTGGCCAGCGTGGCGGACACGGCGAGAGCCGCAAAAGCCAGGGTCAGGCGCCGCTTACGGAACTGCACCGCACGCAGCACGAACGTCCAGAACATTACCAGCCTCCTATATGAGGCAGGCTCCCAGCCTGCGGCGACCTCCCAGGCCGTTCGAACATCGTCACTCGCCTCCCCGCAAGGCGACAGCAGGCTCCAGCAGCAGCGCACGCCGCAAGGGTTGGGCCGCACCGGCGACCGCGGCCAACACCGCAGCGCCCACTACCACCGGGCCCAGCATGGCCGGCGTTTCGAGCGCAGTCTGAAATACCGCACGGCCTACCCATGCGGCCAGCAACAGGCCCACCCACGATCCAATCAGCCCGCCGATCGCGCCCTCCAGCGCTACCTCGGTCGAGAACAACGCCGCCACCAGCCCATTGCCTGCGCCAGTCGCCTGCATGATGGCGATCTCTCCGCGGCGTTCGAGCACCGTGGTGGCCATCACGCTCCAGACCGTCAGGCCGGCCGAGGCCAGTGCCGCCAACGTGATCAGCATCATCAGCCCGCGAATCTTGTCCAGCACCTTGCCTTCGTTATCGGCCACGCGCCAGATGGGACGGGCGGCGGCCATGGGCAGCACTTCCTCGATCTGGTGCGCGATGGAGCTGATATACGGCGTACAATACCAGCGGTCGTATTCCTTAGGCGTCATCTTGGCGGGATCTTTGCGCGCGAAATCGTCCTCGGGCTTGGTGAGCGCGCCCACCTGCACGGCATCCACCTGGTTGCGCCGGTTCACCAGACGCTGCAAGACTTCCAGGCGGATGAAGATGCGGTCCTCTTCTTCACCGCCCGTCGATATGACACCCGACACTGTGAACTGCTGGCCGAAGAGTTGCAGCGTATCGCCAGGTTTTACGCCGAGCCGCCGGGCCACGGCGCCGCCCACCATTGCATCCAGCTTGTCGTCGTTGCGGTCGCGATCGTCGATCCAATAACCGTCGACCTTCCACTTGCCGTTGACGGTGCGCAGGCCGGCTTCCAGCGCGGAACCGTCCGCGCCGCGAAGCCCGCGCCGGAACCATACGCCTTCCACGGGCACGTTCCGTCCACTCAACGAAGCTACGGCTTTAAGCACAGGCTCGAACCCGGTGATGTTCAGTTGCCAGAAGGTGGATTTGATTTTCTGCACCTGATCTTCCGGAATGTAGTCCTGGCTGGACACCGGACGATAACTGATGCCGCCAATCTCGACCGGCAGCGACTGCGCCTTGGGGGTCACCATCAGGTTGGCGCCCAGGCTGCGCATTTCACGATTCACGCGATCGCCGATATCCAGCATCACGCCAAGCATAGCTGTGGCCACCGCCGTGCCCATTGCTACCGCCGCCACGGTCATGGCCTTGCGGCGCGGCGACCGGCGGATCGATTGGCTGACGAAGCGGAGGAACATGCGGCTAACTAGGATTGCGGAAGATTTTCTCGCCCGGAATCAGCTTGTCGCCGGGGATCACCAATTGATCGCCTTGCACCTGCGAGGCGATCGGGATAGGATTGCATCCACCGTGCACCCCGATGCTGGGAATAAAGATAGCGGAAGCGCAATTCTTGCAGATCACGTTGGGGCCTTTCTGATAATAGCCCTGATTGCCGCAAATCTGGCAGGCGTCGAACGCGGCCACCAGCGATTGGTCGGGGCGGCGGATGACGATGAAGCGCACATGCACGCCAGCCTGCTCAATGGCGAAGCGGTGCAGGTTGCCGTCGTTCACCGAGGCCACCGGAATGCGCACCTCGCCGTTCACGACGGAAACCGGAATAGCGGCGGATAACTCCGTCGTGGATTTGGCGTAAATGAATTCCGCGGTGATGCTCAAGATAAATAGCCCTGTGGCCAGGCAGGATGCGGTCATCCATAAGCGCTCGCGCTGCACCGTCCAGCGGGCTTTGCGCAGGGCCGCGCCTTGCAAGCCCTCCAGCGCGGGTGCGCGCCGCTTGCGATATTCCATCAGCAGCATGGTTCCCGCCAGCGCCAGAATAGCCACAAAGAAGAAGACCTCGTTGCTGACGATGGGGCCGATCAAAGCCATCTCCTCGCGGCTGCTGGGCAGCACCTGGCTTTCCGACAGTTCATGTAGCCCAGTGATAACCAGTTGCACCACGATGACCATCAGGATGACGGTGGTCATACGGAAGAAGCTGCGTAGATCGATGCGGATGGTGCCGCGCACGAAACTGACTCCGAACAGGATGGCGAGACCCAATCCGAGCGCTACCCCTGCAATATCCAGTACTCCGGAGGTATCGAACTTGACAGCGGTCAGCATCAAGACGGTCTCGACGCCCTCGCGGAAGACCATCAGAAAAACGAAGAGGAAGATGCCCCAGCGGCTGCCTGCGCTGCTTCGTTGTTGCAACTGAGTTTCAATATCGCCCTTCATGCCGCGCGCGTGGCGGTTCATCCAGAGCACCATCGAGAGCACGAAGACGGCGCTGACCAGGAGCGCCCAACCCTCGTAGGCGTCTTCACCGAGGCCCAGCCGGGAGAGCAGCCAGGCGAACCCAAAGCTAGCAATAACAGCGGTTCCGAAGGCACGGTGCACGGCGGGCAGCAGGTCGCGGCGGCCGATTTTGCGAAGGTAGGCGATGGCGATGGCGACCACCAGGGCGGCCTCGACGCCTTCGCGTAGCGTGATGATCAGTGTCTGCAACATAGTTGCAAGTGGCCCAAGGACATATTGTAATGCATTTCGGGCGGGCTGTCGTGGAGCGTCGTGGGTGAAAGGTACCGCATCGAGATAAGAATTGTTGTATTGCGGCATAATGGATAACGCCGCAGAATGATGTGGTTTGTTCCTCGCCCTTGCAGGCGCAAACCTGGGAACATCTGCGCGCGAAAGGGGGGCCATATGCGGAGATTGTGGTTTTGCGCCGGCGGGTTGATTGTGGCGGGCGTTGCGTTCACGGGGGCCGATATGAATGCGCAGGAACTCGGGAGTATCGCCTTTCCGACGTCCGGCAACGCAGCCGCGCAGCCGAAATTTATCGAGGGAGTCAAAGACCTGCACAGCTTCGAGTTTGACGAAGCGGCAGAAGCATTCCGGCAGGCGCAGCAGCTCGATCCGACGTTCGCGCTGGCTTACTGGGGCGAAGCTATGAGTTACAACCATCCGCTGTGGGCGCAACTCGACCTGTCGGCAGCCAGAAAAGCGTTAGAGCGGTTGGCGCCCGCACTCGATGGCCGCCTCGCGAAAGCGCATACGGAAAAGGAGAAGGCTTATCTGGAAGCCGTGAATCGTCTATTCTACGCTCCCGGAGACAAACTGGCGCGGGACAACGCATACTCCGAGACGATGGCGCGGATGTACGGCCGGTGGCCGGACGATCACGAGATCGCGATCTTTTATGCGCTCTCGCTGCTCGGCGCCGTCCGTCCAACGGATAAAGGGTTCCGGCGGCAGGCGCTTGCGGCTTCCATTGCCCTGAAGGTATTTCAGGAAAACCCGAACCATCCGGGGGCCGCGCACTTCATCATCCACGCGTTCGACGATCCCGATCACGCGATTCTCGCGCTGCCGGCGGCGCGAATGTATGCGAAGATCGCGCCAGCCGCGCCCCACGCCCTGCATATGCCGTCGCACATTTTCGTCCAGCTCGGCATGTGGCAGGACGTGGCCGACTGCAATATCGTAGCTTATAAGGCTGCCGTGGACCTGATCGCGCGCATGCACCTCCCGGAAGGGCGAGAGGATTTTCATACGCTGTCGTGGCTGGAGTACGCGAACTTGATGCTCGGAAAGTTCGAAGAAGCGCGCGGAAACGTGGATCTCGCCAAGCAGGCCGCCGATCGGAATCCCCAGAACAAGAACGTCTCCCAGCAATACCACACCATGCTCGCGCGTTACATCCTTGAGACCGGCAAGTGGGAGAGGATCCCGCTGGAGGGTTCGACGGACGCTCCGGCCGGCCACGAGCCGATGCCCGGCATGCCTGGCGGGGGTATGCGTTACGCGGGACAAGGGGCATGGATCTTCATCGCCGGCCTGAGCGCCGCAAAACTTGCCGACCCGGACCAGGCCGAGCTGGCCCGAGTCAGGCTTAGCGCGATGCGGCAAAGCATGGAATCGTCCGGCGACGCTTACGCCGCGAAGCCCATCGCCATCATGGAGAATGAAGTATCCTCGGCGGTTCAACTGGCGCGTGGACGAAAGCCGGAGGCGGTGCGCCTAGCCAGGCAGGCGGCCGATATCGAATCGACTCTGGCCGCGCCGTCAGGGCCCCCGGAGCCGATCAAACCGGCGTTGGAGTTTTACGGAGAGGTCTTGTTGGACGCAGGCATGCCGGCGGAGGCTGCCACAGCGTTCGAACAGGAGTTGCTCCGAACGGCCAACCGAACTCCCTCAGTGGAAGGACTCGCGAGAGCTACTGCAAAAGGAATTGGTCCGGCTGCCGCCGTGAACCGGTAACAGGGGCAGGCGCGGCCTTGCCCAGTCGACGGATGCTCACACTCTTTGCCTCTACCTGTTTACCCTCCACCTTGACACCCGGCCCGGCATTCTGCATAATTACGGTTAAGGCGAACAAAAAGAGAATATGGCCGCCGTGGCGCTGGGCCGGGATTTCGAATTCAAAGTGGCCGGACAAGAGGTCTGTCCGACCGGTGTGGCCCAAGTGGATGCGGCTGTCGGTGGCCTTCCGCAGGGGTGTTTGACCGAGCTCTACGGTCCGGCATCTTCGGGACGGACCAGCCTAATGCTGGCGGCCATGGCTCAATCCACCAGCCGCGAGAATGTGTGCGCGTTGGTGGATGCGAGCGACGCATTCGATCCGGCATCGGCCGCGGCGGTTGGCGTGCGGCTGGAGCGGCTCCTATGGGTGCGCTGCGGCGGCAATGCCGAGCATGCGTTGAAAGCCGCGGATCTGCTGGTGCAGGGCGGGGGATTCGGCTTGGTGGTGATGGATCTGGCGGATACGCCTGTGATTACCGCGCGGCGCATTTCGATGACCTCCTGGTTCCGTCTGCGCCGCGCCGTGGAGCATACGCCCACAGTGTTGCTGGTGGTGGAGCAGCAGCCGCATGCCAAGACCTGCGCTTCGCTCACGCTGGAGATGCGGCGGGAGCGGGCGGTTTGGTCAGCGGCAGGGGACGAGTTGCACTCGCTGAAGAGCGGGGCAGGGTGCCCTGCGCAGGCTGCGATCCTGCCCCACAATCGCTTGCTGCGCGGCATCCGGGTGCATGCGGACCGGCGCAAGCCCGTGCCGGCGATTGCGGCATCTTTTGAATCGCGCTGGTAGGGATTTATGTTTGCGGCGATCCACGCCACGCCTGGCGATTCAGAAAAGCTGTTGCGGCTGGCGCAGGAATTTTCGCCGCTGGTGGAGCAGACCGCCGCGGACACCGTTGCGCTGGATGCCGACGGGCTGGAGCGCATCCATGGCTTGCCCCAGCAGATCGCGGCGGTCCTGGCGCGCCGCGCCGTGGAACGGGGCTTGCAAGCCAGCGCGGCGATCGCGGCCAATTTGGATACGGCGGTGCATGCGGCGCGCGGGTTTGCGGGCGTGAGCGTGATTCCCTACGGCGATGAGGCCAAGTATCTGGGCAGCCTGCCGCTCACGTTGCTGGGACCTACGCCGGAGATGCAGGAGACGTTGGAACGCTGGGGCATCAGGCGGTTTCGCGATCTGGCCGCGCTGCCGGAATTGGGTCTGGCGGAGCGGCTCGGCCCGGAGGGGTTGCGCTTGCACAAACTGGCGCGCGGCGCGGGCGACCGGCCGCTGGCGCCCGTTCGAGAGCCTTTGCATTTTGAAGAAGAGGTGGAACTGGAATATCCGCTGGAGCTGCTGGAGCCGCTGATGTTCGTGCTGGCGCAACTGCTGAATGGTTTGCGCGCGCGCCTGGCATCGCACGGCCTGGCCACCAATGAATTGCGGTTGCGGTTGCAGCTGGAAAATCGGGGCGAGCATGCGCGCACGCTGCGTTTTCCGGTTCCCATGCTGGACACCAAAGCGTTTTTGAAGCTGCTGGATCTGGATCTGGGCGCGCATCCGCCGCCGTCGCCGGTGGTGAAGGTATGGCTGGAAGCGGAGCCGGCCAAGCCGCGCGCGGCGCAGACTGGCTTATTTATTCCTATCGCGCCCGAGCCGGAAAAATTGGAGCTGACACTGGCGCGGTTGAAAGCGCTGGTAGGCGAGGGGAGCGTGGGATCGCCGGAGTTGCTGGATACGCATCGGCCGGGGGCGTTTGCGATGCGGAGATACGGAGACGCGGAGACCCGCAGACGCGGAGATACGGCGGCGCGGAGACAGATACTGCGGGCGATACGGCCGGCGCGGGCGGCGCGAGTGCAGATGGCTTCCGGGCAGCCGGTGCATGTTCATGCGGATGGCGTGCGCGGGCACGTAGTTGGCTCTGCGGGGCCGTGGCGAACATCCGGAGATTGGTGGACTCACGATCCCTGGGCGCGCGATGAATGGGATATCGGGCTGAGCGATGGCGCGCTTTATCGGATTTATTGCGAGCAAGGGCGATGGTTTGTGGATGGTTGTTATGACTGAGAAGCTGGCCGGACCGTACGTGGAACTGCATGCGCGATCGGCGTTCAGTTTTCTGCAGGGCGCGTCGGTGCCCGAAGACTTGGTATCCGCTTGCAACGATCTGGGCATTCCGGCCATGGCTTTGCTCGATCGGGACGGTGTGTACGGCGCGCCGCGCTTTCACATGGCGGCGAAGAAGACGGGGATGCGCGCGCACATCGGCTCCGAGATTACCTGCACCAACGGCCGGCGCTATCCGCTGTTGTGCGAAAACCGCGAGGGCTATCGGAACCTGTGCCGGCTGGTGACGCGCATGAAATTGCGCGCCAAGAAAAGCGAAGGCGCCGCTACGCTGGATGAGATCGCGGAGTTCGCACAGGGGCTGATCTGCATCACGCCGGATATCGACGAAACGCTGGTGGGGATTTTCGGGAAGCGGAATCTATTTGCCGAATTGCAGCGGCACATGGACCGCCATGAGGAGGCCCGCAACCATGCCATTGTCGAAAAGGCGCGCCGTCTGGGCATTCCGCTGGTGGCCACTAATGGCGTTTGCTACGCCCAACCGCGGCAGCGGGAAGTGCTGGACGTGCTTACCTGCGTGCGCGAAAAAGTGACGCTCAAAACCGCCGGACGGCTGCTCACGCCCAACGCGGAACGATATGTCAAATCGGGCGCGGAGATGGCGCGGCTGTTCGCGGACCTGCCGGAGGCCATCGCGCATACCGCGGAAATTTCGTCGCGCCTCCAATTCACGCTGGCGGATCTGGGCTACGAATTTCCACGCTATCCTGTGCCGGAAGGCGAGACTATGGCGTCGTTCCTGCGCAAACGCGCGGATGAAGGCGCGCGGCGGCGCTACAGGCCGTATCACGAGAAAGCGCGGCTACAGATCGAACGCGAGCTGGCGCTGATCGAAAAGCTGGCGCTGGCGGGCTATTTCCTGATCGTGTGGGACATCGTGAATTTCTGCAGGGACCACGGCATCCTGGCACAGGGACGCGGCTCGGCGGCCAACAGCGCGGTGTGCTATGCGCTGGGGATCACGGCGGTGGACCCGGTGGGCATGGATCTGCTGTTCGAACGTTTCCTCTCGGAAGAGCGCGGCGAATGGCCGGATATCGACCTGGACCTGCCCAGCGGCGATCAACGCGAGCGCGCCATACAGTATGTCTACGAGCGCTACGGCAAGCTGGGCGCGGCTATGACGGCCAACGTGATTACGTATCGCGGGAAATCGGCGGCGCGCGAGGTGGGCAAGGCGCTGGGCTTCGAGATGGTGACGCTGGATCGCCTGTCGAGCCTGGTACGGGCGTGGGAATGGAAGGACCCCAGCGACACGCCCGAGCGGCATTTCAGCGACGCAGGCCTGGACCTGACAAATCCGCGCATACGCAAATTCATGGAGCTGTACCAGGCCGTGCAGGATCTGCCGCGGCACCTGGGGCAGCATTCCGGCGGCATGGTGATCTGCCAGGGACAACTGGATTCGGTGGTGCCGCTGGAGCCGGCCACCATGCCCGGGCGCGTGGTGGTCGAGTGGGACAAAGAAGACTGCGCCGACATGGGCATTGTCAAGGTGGATCTACTGGGGCTGGGGATGCTGGCGGCCATTGAGGAGTGCCTGGAGCGCATCCGCGAATCGTACGGCGAAGAGGTGGACCTGGCGCATTTGCCGGCGGACGATCCGGCGGTGTATGGCGCGCTGCAAAAAGCGGACACCATCGGCATGTTCCAGGTGGAGAGCCGTGCGCAGATGTCCTGTTTGCCGCGGCTGCGGCCGGCGCGTTTCTACGACATCGTGGTGCAGGTGGCCATCATCCGGCCGGGGCCGATCGTGGGCAAGATGGTGCATCCTTATTTACGGCGGCGGCAGGGGCGGGAGATGGCAGACTGTCTGCATCCATCGCTCGAGCCGGTGTTGCAGCGGACGCTGGGCGTGCCGCTGTTCCAGGAGCAGCTACTACGCATGGCCATGATTGTGGCGGGCTTCACGGGCGGCCAGGCGGAGGAGTTGCGGCGCGCCATGGGTTTCAAGCGCTCCGAAAAACGCATGAAGGAAATCGAGGCGAAGCTGCGCGAAGGCATGGGCCGCAACGGCATAAGCGGCGGCATGCAGGATCAGATCGTGCTGGCCATCACTTCGTTCGCGCTATACGGATTTCCGGAATCGCACGCTGCCAGCTTCGCCATGATTGCGTATGCCAGCGCGTATCTCAAGTGTCACTATCTTGCTGCATTCACTGCAGCCTTGCTGAACAATCAGCCGATGGGGTTCTATCACCCATCGATCTTGATCAAAGACGCCCAGCGCCACGGCCTGCGGGTACTTCCAGTCGATGTCACCAAATCCGACTGGCCCTGCACGATAGAACAAGTTGTGGAGCAGGCCCGCAGCTCGCTCCATCTTCGCCTGGGATTTCGCTACGTCCGCGGGATGCGCCAACCCGTAGCCGAAGCCATAGTGCGCGCGCGAACAGCGCACCCCTTCACCAGCGTGGACGATCTGGCGCTACGCGTCCCGGAGTTGCGCAAAGACGAAATGAAAATGCTGGCGGAGGTCGGCGCGCTGAATCCGCTGCAACAAATACACCGGCGCGACGCGCTGTGGACGGCGGAGCGCGCGGTGCGGCCGGTGGGTCCATTGTTGGAGCGGATCGAAGCGGCCGAGGGTGCGTCGCCGCTCGCGCGCATGACTGTCGAAGAGCGGCTGACTTCCGATTTCCGCGGCACGGGAGTAACTATCGGCCGGCATCCCATGGCCTACCGGCGAATGGAGATGCAGGTGCTGGGAGTGACTCCGGCGGCGTATCTGGCACGCGTTCCGCATGGCCGGCTAGTGCGCATTGCGGGATCGGTGATTGTGCGGCAGCGGCCTGGGACGGCGAAAGGATTTGTGTTCCTGAGCATGGAGGACGAAACCGGAGTGATGAACGCTATCATCGAGCCGTCCACTTACGACCGTTATAAGCTGGCGGTGGTCGGAGAGCCGTTTTTGTTGATCGATGGCGTGCTGCAGAATCAGGACGGCGTGATTTCTGTGAAGGTGGGGCGGGTGGAGGCGCTGCCGGCGGGCGCGGCCGCGGAGTCGCACAACTTTCATTGAACAGCTATACGGATGTTGTAATATATAAAGCATATGATCCGTTCCTGCCGGGATAAAGATGTCTCCCGGCTTTTGGGCCGGCAATTTGCCGAAGATTTCAGTCGATTGAAAAGACCGCGCGCATCCGGCTGGAGCTTCTGGATGCAGCGACCTCGCTCGAAGATCTCCGGCTCCCGGGCCTCCGGCTGGAAGCGCTTAAAGGAGATCGCCGGGGTCAGTACAGTATTCGGATCAACGATCAGTTTCGGATTTGTTTCGCATGGCTGGATGGGGATGCTCACGACGTCGAAATTGTGGATTATCACTAGAAAATAAGGAGTACGGACATGGCCCACACTAAAGAGAAACGGCTGCCGCCAATTCATCCGGGCGAGGTCTTGCAGGATTTGTTCAACGAAGCCGGCCTGACGCCAAACGCCGTCGCAATGGCCCTACGGGTTCCCGCGAACCGGATTGGAGGCATCCTGAAAGGACAACGGGGCATTACGGGCGATACGGCCCTACGGCTTGCCCGCTACTTCGGTACCTCTGCCCAGATGTGGATGAATCTTCAGTCGAAGTACGATTTGGCAGTGGCTGAGGATGCCCTCAGGAAGCGGATTGAACGGGAAGTTCTACCGCTTTCGGCCTGAACGCCGGCCATCGGTCATCACGATTAGCGAGCGTCTGAAGATCGATCCCGGAAGAAGCAGGTCGGCTATGCGATCCAGCTTGACTGTGATCTGCTCCAAACGTTCGTCTGCGGATTCCATGCGAATTCTCTGCTCCTCCATCGACCGGGCGTGGTCCATCCGCCGTTCACACTCAGTAGCAACGCGCACGAGATCTTCACGCCATTCTCTGTGATCCTTCAGGCCGACGGTACGAAACCGGAGTGATGAACGCTATCATCGAGCCGTCCACTTACGACCGTTATAAGCTGGTGGTGATAGGAGGACCGTTTTTGTTGATCGATGGCGTGCTGCAGAATCAGGATGGCGTGATTGTGAAGGTGGGGCAGGTGGAGGCGCAGCCGGCGGGCGCGGCCGCGGAGTCGCACATTTTCATTAAGCTCGATTCATGTTGGCCGATGATATGCGCAACTGGCCTCTAAAGCCATGCTGTATCCAGCCGATTTATCCCTGTGAGCACTGGAGGCCATATGGATCAAAGCACGAATAAATATCAACACCATATTATTTCGTTTGAGGCAGGACTCGTGGTTATGCTTATCAAAGTCGCCCTTGAGCAGGCTAACATCCACACTATGTCGATTTCGTGGATCAGCCTGCTGCTCTCAATCCTGTTTTGCGTGGACATTCTCAGGCGAACCAAACGGGCCTCGTATCCCGAGTGTGGGAGACTGCGCTTCACGGTTGGTTTAGGAGTTATTCTGGCAGTGTTTGTATCGTTCGGTGCATCATATGCATATACTGGAGATCGGCCGCCGAGAGTGCGGCTGGAGTGGGAGCGAGCAGGCACACGATTCCTGCCCACGATCTGCAACTGATTGCGGAAACACGCCCGCCCGCAATTAACACTCCTTCGCGCACAAGTAAGTCCAAACGCAAACCACAATTATCGTTAAAAGCGGTCGATCCGACTCGGCCGGAACCGACAATGTCCGAAACTGAGACGCCGGTACATCCATGTCAAACTAACATCGTTATAGGTCCTGCAGCAAGCGACACAACCTTTACCAATAACCTTGTCGTCACCCCATGCACTGCATTCGTCGAGACATCCGGAGTTCGAACCTTGGTGTCGAACAATCGTATTATTCAATATCCGCCGCACTCTCAAAAGTGAGACCTTGACGGCGTGTAGACATCCTGGTCATCGACCATGTGGAGAAGCCGGCCGCTCGGCGCTACTTAAGGGCGGCCTGAACCCGGCTGTGTTTGCGGCCATAGGAGAAGTACACAACTAGCCCAATAAGCAACCATCCTATCAGGCGCGCCCAGTTGACCCATCCAAGTTTGTACATCATGTATCCGTTAAACAGGACGCCGAGAATGGGAACAAGCGGTACCCACGGCGTGCGGAATGGGCGTGGCTGGGCCGGGTTGCTGTGCCGCAGTACCAGCACCGAGACACAGACGATGACGAAAGCCAGCAGCGTACCGATGTTGACCATCTTGCCGATGTCGTCGATGGGGGTCAGGCTGCCGACGACCGCAGCCAGCGAGCCGACCAGTATGGTGTTCTTCCAGGGAGTTCTGAACCTGGGGTGGATTTCGGCGAAGAAACGCTTCGGCAGCAATCCATCGTTGGCCATGGAGTAAAGCACGCGGGTTTGGCCCAGCAGCATCACCAGCATCACGCTGGTAAGACCTGCCAAAGCGCCCAGCGTAATCACGTGCGAGGCGCCGGTCAGCCCGCGGTCGAGAAATGCGCGCGCCACCGGCGCCTCGATATTCACTTCGCGCCAGGGCACCATACCGGTAAGCACCGCCGCCACCGCGATGTACAAGACGGTGCAGATCAGCAGCGAAGCGATAATCCCGATCGGTAAGTCGCGTTGCGGGTTCTTGGCCTCCTGCGCGGTGGTCGAGACGGCGTCGAATCCAATGTAGGCGAAGAATATATAAGCGGCCCCCGCGCCGATACCGGAGAAGCCGAAAGGCGCAAAAGTGGTCCAGTCGGAGCCCCAGTTCGTTTTGTTGATGTAGGTGACGCCGAGGGCGATGACGAACAGTACCACGGACACCTTGATGGTGACGATGACCGCGTTAAACTGCGCACTCTCTTTGATACCGACAGCCAGGATGGCCGTGATCGCGAGCGCGATCAGGAAGGCCGGCAGGTTAAAGCCGATCTCGGCGCCAAAAAGACGGGGTGCGTTCAGCAGATCGTGCGCCCGCTCGATCAGTTCGGGAGAACGCGCGGCAAGGATGGATGAGACTTTCTCCATGAATGCCTGAGTTCCCGGCACGAGGGACGCATCGGCAGCCTGCGCCATCTGGCGGGCAATGGTAACTTGCGCGGTGCGCAGGGCCGTCCAGTGGTCGTACGCCAGCCAGAGCGGCATTTTTAGACGGAAGATATTGAGAAGTTCAATGAAATGGTTCGACCAGCCGGAGGAAACCGTGCTCGCTCCCATGGCATATTCGAGGGTCAGGTCCCAGCCGATGATCCAGGCGAAGATCTCGCCCAGCGTGGCATAAGCATAGGTGTAGGCGCTGCCTGCCAGGGGAATCATGGCCGCGAATTCCGCATAGCAAAGCCCTGCGAAAGCGCACCCCAATCCCGAAAGGACGAAGGACAACATCAGCCCCGGTCCGGCGTAGTGAGCCCCCAACCCGGCCATCACGAAGATGCCGGCGCCGATGACTGCGCCAACCCCCAGGGCGGTCAACTGGAAGACTCCGAGTGTGCGTTTCAGACTGTGTTCGCCTGTGGCGCGGGCTTCCTCCACCAGAAGTGTGAGCGGCTTCCGAGCGAGCAGGTTTGGCATGTGTTCGAATAGACTCCCCTAGTCTAGAGATTTCAGCATTCTAGCGCAACGATGTGCCGCATGGCGAATTTCGGTTGTTGGCCCGTGTCTGGCAGGGACGGCCGGGAGACCAACCGCAGGCCGATGGCCCACCGTCATGGGGTTTTGATCGACACGTAGCCTACCGGAAATGCCGCCGCGCTGGGGCGCAGTGCAGAATCCGCCCCAGGGAGTGCAGGCTTTGCGCCGCCGGCCCAATCGCCAGACCCGCCCGGCACGCCAACTCCCGCCAGATCCTCAGATCCCGCCCGCCCTGCGGTTCAGGTGAACGGTAGCACGCGTGCTCTGACATTCCGGGATCTACAAGGAAATCATGAGGACACGTTCCACTATTGCGATTGCCGGCGCCGTCTTGACGACGCTCGTCTTAGCGTTCTCCGCCTTCGGGCGCGATCGCATTGCCTTGAACGGCACCTGGACACTGGTGCCCACCAAGAGCGATTTTGCCGGCCAGCCTGTCGTTCAAACCGGCACCGTTACGATCGACGAGCGGCAGGGCAACATCACCGTGTCCCGCAATTTCACGTACGCAGGCGCCACCGAGACCTACTTCTACAAGGACATGACCGACAGCGAGAACAATGCCACGATTCACACCGGCAAAGACCTCAAAAGCAAAGCCCGGTGGGATCACGATGTCCTGAAGGTGACGACCACCCAATCCGGCGCGGTTACCCTCGAAAGCTACAGTCTTGCCGCGGATGGCAGCATGATGGTAAATGTTGTAAGGCCGGACCACGCCACGATCACTCTCGTCTTCCAGCGCAAATAGGGCAACCGCCGACGCCGAATCCGATCCATTCCCGGTGTCGCTTGCGGCCAGCGCACGGCAGCATCCGGCAAGGAGAACCACAGAATGGACCCAGCAAAAGGAAGCGCGACTGACGCGGCGCAACTAGACCAACTGGCGATCAACACAATTCGTTTCCTGTCCGTGGACGCCGTTCAAAAGGCCAACAGCGGCCACCCTGGGCTGCCCTTGGACGCTGCGCCGATGGCGTATGTGTTATGGACCCGGTTTCTGCGGCACAATCCAGCCAATCCGCATTGGTTCAATCGGGACCGGTTCGTCCTGTCGGCCGGCCATGGGTCGATGTTGCTGTATAGCCTGTTGCACCTGACGGGCTACGATTTACCTCTGGAACAAATCAAACAATTCCGGCAGTGGGGCAGCATTACTCCCGGTCATCCCGAGCGCGACATCGCCCCCGGGGTAGAAGTCACCACTGGCCCGCTCGGGCAGGGATTCGGCAACGGAGTGGGCATGGCTATCGCCGAGGCTTATCTGGCGGCTCGCTGCAATCGCCCCGGGTTCGAGATCGTCAATCATTTCACTTATGGACTGGTCAGCGATGGCGACCTCATGGAAGGCGTGGCATCCGAAGCGGCTTCGCTCGCGGGCCACCTGAAGCTCGGAAAGCTTATTTATTTGTATGACGACAACCGCATCACACTGGCGGCGTCCACGCAGCTCACCTTCACCGAAGATCGCGCCGGGCGGTTCGCGGCGTATGGCTGGCACACCCAATCGGTGGAAGACGGCAACGACCTGGAAGCCATCGACCGCGCTATCCGCGCAGCCCGCGAGGAAACCGGACGTCCTTCGCTTATCCTGGTTCGGACGCATCTTGGTTACGGTTCGCCCCATAAGCACGACACCTTTGCCGCGCACGGCTCGCCCCTAGGCGTGGAAGAAGTGAAGCTGACGAAACAGAATCTCGGGTGGCCGGCGGAGCCGCCGTTTCTGGTACCAATCGAGGCCGCGGAGCACTTTCGCCGCGCCATCGGCCGCGGATGCGAGGCGGAAGCGGAATGGAACGCGCAGTTTTCCGATTACGAGAAGCAATTCCCGGAACGCGCCCTTGAACTACGACAGCTGATAAACAAGGAATTGCCGCAAGGCTGGGATGCGAACATTCCGCAATTTCCCGGTGACGCCAAGGGTATGGCTACGCGCGTCGCTTCGGGAAAAGTGCTGAATGTCCTCAAATCGAAACTGACCGGCCTAATCGGCGGCTCCGCGGATTTGAATCCGTCCACCGAGACCGAACTGCAAGATGAAGGTAACTTCGAAAACCCGGAAATGGCGGTCGGCGACATACAAGGTTCGGCTGGCGGCGGCTGGACTTATGCCGGCCGCAATGTGCAATTCGGGGTGCGTGAACACGGCATGGGGGCGATCCTGAATGGTTTGGCTGTCCATGGCGGTATCCGGCCGTTCGGCGCGACCTTTCTGACCTTCTCGGATTACTTCCGGCCAGCGATCCGGCTCGCGGCCATGATGGAAAAGCCAGTCGTCTATGTTTTCACGCACGATAGCATCGGCATGGGTGAGGATGGTCCAACCCATCAACCCGTGGAGCAGCTTGCGAGTTTGCGGGCGGTCCCCCGGCTGACCGTCATCCGCCCCGCGGACGCAAACGAGACGGCCGTGGCGTGGCGCGTGGCGATCGAAACGCGAGACAGGCCGGTGGCCCTGATACTGACGCGGCAGAATGTGCCGACACTCGACCGGAAAACGTATGCTTCGGCGGAAGGCCTTCGTTACGGAGCATACATTCTGGCTGACGCTCCTCAGGCGAAACCGCGATTGATCATGATAGCGAGCGGATCGGAAGTCGGCCTGATTGTGGCAGCGGGACAGAAATTGCAGGATCAGGGAGTTCCGGTTCGCCTCATTTCCATGGCGAGCTGGGAATTGTTCGATGCCCAATCCGAGGCGTATCGCGATTCGGTATTGCCGCCATTACTCCACGCACGGCTCGCGGTCGAAGCAGGGGTGACGCAGGGATGGCATCGGTACGTAGGCGACCGGGGTGACGTCATTGGGCTCGATCGGTTTGGCGCTTCGGCTCCGGGTCCGGTGGTGATGCGTGAACTCGGATTCAGTGTGGAGAATGTGTGCAAACGGGCACTGGCCCTGCTGGATCGAGAACGTATTTAATCTCCCGCTATCATCCGCAACTTGGCCCCCGGCGTGCCGTTGTAAACAGCGCCGGAGGAATCCCGTTAAGTGGCGGACATCAGCAGCATTTTAAATCCAGAGATCCATCCGGAGCCGGAAGAACCGCCGCATAGCCCGGCAGCGCAACAGCCCAAACCAAAGCCTCCGGCCTGGTATACGGGCCGGATAGCCAGGGTCGCGCTCATCGCCGCCGGCATTTTTGCAGCGGCGGCCCTGACGGTCTTCGTTTGCTTCTATGTCAAATTTGCTCGGCTGACCGAACAAAACCTTAGGACTGGAGTATTCGCCGGAACTCTGAACATCTTTGCCGGACCGCGCGTCGTTTCAGTCGGCGACCGCCTTTCCCTCGACGACGCCATCAGGTATCTTCGCGAGAACGGCTACAGCGAGTCGCGCAGCAATCCGGTAGGCTCGTTTGGCATACAGCCGAACGCGGTCGCGATCTACCCAGGGCGTGAATCCTATGCGGACCGGGAACCCGCGGTGATCCGGTTTTCCGGCGGCGTTGCCGATAGCAAGGTTGCGCGCATCGTTTTCCTGAACGATAATACCGACCGCCGGGAATACGAATTCCCGCCGCAGCTCATCGCCAACCAGTCGGATCGTAACCGCGAGAAGCGCCGGCTAGTCAGGTTCTCCGAAATCCCTCCCGCGCTAGTTGGCGCGGTGGTGTCCGTGGAAGATAAGCACTTCTTCTCCCACGGCGGCTTCGATCCGTTCCGCATTCTGAGAGCCGCGTACGTCGATCTCAAGGCCGGACGCAAGGAGCAGGGCGCCTCCACCCTGAGCATGCAGCTGGCGCGCATCCTGTGGCTTGCGCCAGACAAGAACTGGAAACGCAAAGCCGAGGAATTGCTCATCACCATGCACCTGGAGCATATGCTGACTAAGCAGCAGATCTTCGAATACTACGCAAACCAGGTCTATCTGGGGCGCCGCGGCACATTCAGCATCAACGGATTCGGTGAGGCCGCCCGCGCCTACTTCGGTAAAGACATCTCGCAGTTGACGCTACCTGAGGCAGCCACGCTGGCTGGTATGGTGCAGCGGCCCAGCTACTACAATCCGTTCCGCTATCCGGATCGAGTTCAGGAACGCCGCAACCGCGTACTAAACCTGATGCGCGAGAACAAGCTTCTAACCGATCGCGAATACCTCGGCGCGATCGATGCACCCCTCCAGGTGCACACCGGCGGCATGGACTCGCTCAGTTCGCAGTACTTTCTGGACCTGGTCAACGATGAACTGCAAGCCCGCCTGGGGGACCACGATCCGCAGGACGATTACGTTTATACGACGCTCGACATGGATCTGCAACGCGCGGCGGTGGAGGCAGTCCGGATCGGGATGCAGAATGTGGACGAGCAACTCCGCAAGCGCAAACATTTCGACCCCATCCCACCCGGCCAGCCGCAAGTGGCGCTGATCGCGCTCGATCCGCATACGGGCGAAATCAAGGCGCTGGTAGGCGGGCGGGACTACGGGTCGAGCCAGTTGAACCACACCGCCGCGCAACGTCAACCTGGTTCCGCATTCAAACCGTTCGTGTACGCCGCCGCGCTGAATACCGCGATCGATGGCGCCTCGACGATCTTCACTCCCGCAACCACCATATTGGACGAGCCCACGACATTTCACTTCGACAATCTGCAATACCAGCCGGGCAACTTCAAGCAGGATTTCATGGGAACCGTTACGCTGCGGCAAGCGCTGGCGCACTCGTTGAACGTAGCGACGGTGAAACTGGCGCAGATGGTGGGATATCAGGCTGTAGTGGACATGGCGCGGCGCGCCGGCCTGAACGATAACATCAAGCCCACGCCGTCGGTAGCGCTGGGAGCCTACGAAGCTACGCCGCTCGAAATCGCCGCCGCTTACACCATGTTCGCCGATGGCGGCAACTATGTGAAACCCGCGATGCTGGCCGCGGTGCGCTCGCCGGACGGCCAGGTGCTTTACCGGCACTCGCCGGAGACGCGTCCGGCCCTGGATCCACGAGTGGCGTACCTGATGGTCAACCTGCTGGAAGAAGTACTGCGCAGCGGAACGGGGGCCGGAGCGCGGGCGCGCGGATTTAAGGTTCCGGCTGCGGGCAAGACTGGCACCTCGCACGACGGATGGTTCGCCGGATTCACTTCCCAACTGCTCTGCGTGGTTTGGGTAGGATTCGACGACGGGCGTCAGTTGAACCTGGAAGGGGCTAAATCGGCATTGCCTATCTGGACGGAATTCATGAAACGCGCGCTCGAATACCGCGCCTACCGGGATGCCAAGAAGTTTCCGGTCCCCTCGGGGATCGCGAGTGTGGACCTCTGTACGGCGTCGCGGCAACTGGCGACGCCGGGATGCTTGTCGACATACCAGGAGTATTTCGTGGACGGGAGCCAGCCCGCGGAGGAGTGCCCACTACACGCAGCGCCTCAACCCAATCCGGTTACAGGCGAGCCTTCGGCGGGCTTGACCGGCAATCCCGGTCTCGAGCCATTGTCGGCTTCGCCACCCCATCGGAGCGCGCCGGCTTCCAGCCAGCCGTAACTACCCGGCTTTCACTCCTTCAATTCGACGATGGTGGCTCCGGTACCGCCTTCCTGGGGCGGCGCCTGGTAATGCTTCTCCACGTGGGGATGGCGTTCCAGAAGCTCCCACAGCACCTTGCGCAGAATCCCCATGCCGTGGCCGTGTACAATGCGCACGCGGCTGGCGGTAGCCATCACGGCGCGGTCCAGGAATTGATCGACATTGTCGCGAGCTTCTTCGGCGCGCTGGCCGATTACGTTGATCTCCTGGTGGACCGGCGCCAGTTCAGGCGCACGCTTGAAGGTGACGTTCTGCGGCAACCTGGCAGCGCCGCCCGCGCCTCCAAGATCGGGCAGGACTTCCAGAACGTCATCCACGGAAACCTGCATCTTCATGAATCCGGCTTCCACTTCCAGACGGTCGCCGGCGAGAATGCGGCGCACGCGCGCAGGTTCGCGGATGCCTTGCAGACGCACGCGCGCGCCTTCCTCGATCTTGGGGCGGCTCAGATCGCCGTGGCGGGATTCGTCCTGCGTCGAGAGCACGGTGGTCTGGAACTCCTCGCGCAGCTCGCGTTTGGTCTTGGCCACGCGCCGCTGGGCCTGTTCCGCGAGTTTGCGCTGCTCTGCGCCCTGCACGATCTGGCCAATGGTTTGCTGCGCCTGCTCTTCGAATTTGGCCAGCATTTGTTCCGTGCGGCGCTCCAGCTCCTTGAGCTTGGAGGATTCGCGCTTTTCCCATTCGCGCGCCACTTCCTTTTCGCGCGCCACCAGATCCGCCTGCTTTTGCCGCAGGTCCGCCTCCAATGTTTGTACGTCTTTGAGGCGCTGGTGCAGTTCGCTGATGAAGCGCCCGAGGTCGCGCTCGCGATCGCTCAGGGCCGCGCGCGCGCGGTTCATAATGTCTTCCGGCATGCCCAGGCGCGTGGCGATTTCGAGGCCGGCGGATTTGCCCGGCATACCCGTGTGCAGCACGTAAGTGGGCTCCAGCGTCTGCTCGTCGAAGCCCATGGAGGCGTTCAGCACGCCCTGGGTGTTGGCGCCGTAAATCTTCAGGGCGAGAAGATGCGTGGACGCCAGAGTATACGCTCCGGCGGCGCGGAAATGTTCCACGATGGCTACGCCGAGCGCGCCGCCTTCCTCTGGATCCGTTGCGGCGCCCAGTTCGTCCAGCAGGACCAGGGAATCGGGCGTCACGTCGAGCGCCATCTCGCGGATGTGGGAGATGTGCGCGGAAAACGTGCTGAGGCTTTCCTGTATCGATTGATTATCGCCGATGTCGGCCAGCACCTGGCCAAAGATAGGGAATTCGGCTTTGGCGGCCGGCACGGGCAGGCCGGACTGCGCCATCAGAGTGAGCAGGCCGACCGTTTTTAGCGTGACCGTTTTGCCGCCTGTATTCGGACCACTGATGAGCAGGGTTTTGGAGCGCTCGTCGAGTTCGAGCGAGATGGGCACGACGGGCTTGCGTTGGCGGCGGAGCACGTCCTGCAGGAGAGGGTGGCGGGCATCGCGCAGCAGCAGGCGGGCGCCGAAGCGGGGGATGGCGCAATCGAAATCCACCGCGAAGCGCGCCTTGGCGAATAGCATTTCCAACTCGCCGAGCGTGGCCATGGTCTGGCGGATAGATTCGGCGTAGCCGCGGAGCCGCGCGGTCAGCTCGCGCAGGATGCGATGCACTTCCTGGGATTCTTCCTCCGTGAGGCGGACGAGTTCGTTATTCAGGTCAATGGTTTCGAGCGGCTCGACGAAGAGTGTGTGCCCGCTGGCGCTGGCGGCGTGGATGACGCCGTCGATCCTGCGGCGCTGGCCTGCGACGATGGGGACGACGAAGCGCTCGTTGCGGATGGTGACGAACTCCTCCTGCAGGACACCTTCTTCCTGATGGGATTTCAGGAAGCGCTCGAGGGATCCCTGAATGGACTTGCGCTGGCGCTCGATGTCACGGCGCAGGCGCGCGAGGGCCACGCTGGCATGGTCTGCGACGGAGCCATCGGGCAGGATCTTCCCCTCGAGATCCTTGAGCAGCGCGCGGAAGTCACCGATCGACTGCGCGCGTGCGCCGAGGCGGGGGAAGCGTTCGGCGACGGCATTGAGCAGGCTCTTGGCGTCGGCGGCGCGATCGAGCACGCCGAACAGGTCGAAGATTTCCTTGCCTTCCAGGCTGGCGCCTTCGATGCGCAGCTTGTGGACAGCCTCGGTGAGGTCGGGAAAGCCCCCGAATTCGATGCGGATGGCAGCGCCCCGCGCGGCGGTTTGCGGGCGCGAGGCGGAACGGAGATACTCAATGGCCTCGCCGGCGTCGGCAAGGTCGGCGGCCAGGCGGGCGGCATCGGTATGCGGCGCGATGCGCGCAAGCTCCGCCTTGCCGGGCGGGCTCGACACATAGCGGCCGAGCAGGGCGCGGAGCGATTCGTATTCGAGGGTAGCGGCGCTGGTGGCCTTCATCTGTTTCTATTGTCGGACTTGTTGAGCGAGAATAGGAGAAGAACAATGGCGACATTCGCGGAGTCGATTGCAGAGTCGTTCCATTCCGAGGTCGATATGAATTGGAACTTGAAATCCACCACGCATGTTATGGCTACGTTTACGGTCAAAACGGTGGCGGTGGAGGTGGATTTCGAGCAGCGGGAACTCCGCGGGCCGTGGCATGTCGGATTCAACACTCTGCGCGCCGACATGGCGGACCGAAGCAATGTGACGTTGGCCTTCCGCATCTTCAACGGCGTGTTCCAGGCGGTGAAGGAATTCACGGAGACGCGCGAACCGGAGATCCTTGTGTTTATCGCCAAGGACGAAGATCTCGCGTCGATCTACCAGACGTATCTGCGCCGCGAAGCGGCGGGGCTGGAACAACTGGGGTATCGGTTGGAAGGACCACATAACGTCGAGCCGTATACGGAATGGACTTTGCGCCGGATCGTACCTACGGCATGGCGCGAGTAGGCCGGGGCTTATCTCGCTGTCGCCGCCGTTCGCGAAAGCCTTTCTCGATGACGGGCAGCGTGCCGGTAGTGATCTGGTAAGTCGCGAGTAAGCGGCGGGGCACCCATGCGGCGCGGCTGGCATCGTCGGCGGCGCGGAGTGATCCGCCGGTGATGCGGCAGACATAGTCGATCAGGACGTAGTGATATTCGGCGTCCCCATTGACGTCGCGCATGATGCGCTCGAAGATCTCGAGCACCTTGAGGGGCTTGACTTCGAGGCCAGTCTCTTCGCGCACCTCGCGGATGACTCCTTGTTCCAGCGTTTCGCCGGTTTCGAGTACCCCGCCCGGGAGTGACCAGTAACCTTTGAGCGGTTCTTTGCCACGCTCTACCAGAAGGATCTTGTCCCTGTTGAAGATTAGTGCGCCGATTCCCAGAATCGGGCGTTTCGGGTAGCGGCGGTTATTGGGCATAGTTGGCCAAGCGTCGAGACAAGTCTCTACGCGGCACGCACGAGAGCGTGCGCCATATCATTTAAGGCGGACGCGATAGAGCGACGTTCTGGCGGTGATGTAGAGAGTCTGCATGTCGGAGTCTCCGAAGGCGCAGTTGGAAGGCGTCTCTGCCACTGGAATCGTCGACTGAAGTTTGCCTTCCGGGCTGTAAACCGCTATGCCTCTCGCGGCGATGTACAGGTTGCCCTTGTCGTCGGTGCGAATGCCATCCGGAATGCCGTCGATGTTGGATACGGCCACGCGCTCGTTGGATACTTCGCCATCGCGATCCACGTCGTAGGCGCGGATGTTGCGTTCGTCGGAATTCGCTACATAAAGAATGCGGCCGTTGGGCGACAGCGCGATGCCGTTGGGCCGGCCGGCGGGCTTGGCAACGACGGACAACTGGCCCTTGGGCGCGATGTGGTAAACGCCGTAGAAATCCAGCTCGCGCGTATCTTGCTGGCCGCCGAATGCCGGATCGGTAAAGTACGCGTGGCCCGACTTACTCACGACAATGTCATTGGGCGCGTTGAGCCGCTTGCCGTCCCACTTGTCGGCCAGCACTTCGATGCGGCCCTTCTTATCGGTGCGGGTCACCCGCCGGGCGTGCGTTTCGCAGGTGTACAGCCGGCCTTGCGCGTCGAAGGCGTTGCCGGCGGCGCCATTGGAGCCTTCCCGGTATACTTCGGTGTCTCCATCCGGCGTGTGCTTCATGATCTTGCCGCCGGGAATGTCGCTGAACAGCAGATAGCCATCGCGCGACCAGACAGGACCCTCCGTGAAGCGGAAGCCGTGGGCTACCTTCTCAACTTGTAACTCGCCCTGCGCGGCCTGTGCATCGGGGAGCTCCTGGGCGGCCAGCGGCAGTACCAGCAGCGCCAGGCCCCACCCGGTCATCGCGGATTGCCCTTGCCAACCACGACCAACTGGTTATCGACCTGCTTGACGCCGGAGACTTTGCGCGTCAGTTTCTCAGCCTTGATCTTTTGCTCGCCGTACTCTACTTTGCCCTTCAAAGTAACGACGCCGTCCTTGACTTCGACATCCATCGCGCCGCCCTTCACCACCTGGTCGTCAGCCAGTTTGCGCCTGACCAGGTCGTAAATCTGATCGTCGGAAACGTGCTTATCCGCCGCCCAAACGCCGGCGGCGAGGGCGAAAATCGCGAGTAAGGAGACTAGCGTTTTAATTTTCATCTACACCGGCCATTGTACGCCAGTCGAGGGCCGCCAGGAAGCCCGGCTTCTCGCGCCAGCGAGGCTGTACCTTGATATGAAGGTCCAGATACACATGCCGGCCGAAGAGCCGCTCCATCTCCCGGCGGGCGAGTGTGCCGATATTCTTCAGCATGGCGCCGCCGGCGCCGATGATAATGCCCTTCTGGCCATTGCGCTCGACATAGATCGTGGCGTAGATGCGAATGAGTGCCGGAGTATCTTCCCAGGAGTCCACAGAGACAGCCACGGAGTGAGGCACTTCTTCGCGCGTAGCCTGCAGGATTTTTTCGCGGATCAGCTCGGCGGCCAGGAAACGGTCGGGCTGGTCGGTGATGTGGTCCGGCGGAAAATAGGCCGGGCCTTCGGGCAGGCGCTCGATAATAGCCTGGCGCAACTCGGCGAGGCCGTCGCCGGAGCGCGCCGAGATCGGGATGTAAGCGGCGAATTCGTGCAGCACGCGGTATTGCTCGATCAGCGGCAGCACGGCGCCCTTATCCTTGTGTAGCAAGTCGGTCTTGTTCAGGAGCAGCAAGGTGGGGGTTTCGGCCTTGCGGATCAGCTCGATGGCGCGGCGGTCCTCGACGCCGAACTTGCGCGAGACATCCACGACCAGCAGCAGCAGGTCGCGCTCGCCGAGTGCTGCGCGGACCGTGTCCATCATGCGCTTGGTCAACAGCGAATCGGCCCTGTGGATGCCGGGAGTATCGAGAAACACCATTTGCGCATCGGGAAGGGTGAGCACGCCCTGGATGGAGGTGCGCGTGGTTTGGGGCTTGTTGGCCACGATAGCGATCTTGGCGCCGATCAACTGGTTCAGCAGCGTGGACTTGCCCGCGTTGGGGCGGCCCAAAATGGAAACGAAACCGGATTTCATGCGTGCTCCATATCAGGCTCGTCCGCCGCTGGACACCGGCTGGGAGCGGCGCACGCGGACCTGAGCTACACGTAACTCATCGCTGGCCAGCACGTCGATGTGGATGCCTTCGCGGTCGACGGATTCGCCGGACTGCGGCACGCGCCCGAGCCATTCGGTCACCAGCCCGCCGACGGTGGTGGATTCGAGATCTTCCTCGGGGTGAAATTCAATCAGATCGCCGAGGCGCGCGACGTCGAAACTGCCCGAGACGATGTAGCCGCCCTGCCCGTCTTCCTGCACGTCGGAATCGGGCTCGTGCTCGTCGCGGATTTCACCCAGGATGACTTCGACCAGGTCTTCCATGCTGGCGAGGCCGGCGGTGTTGCCGTACTCGTCGACCACGATCACCATGTGGGTGTTGTCCTGCTGCATTTCGCGCATCAGGTCGTTGACCGGCTTGGTCTCGGGCACCGCCCGTATGGGGCGGATCAGCTCGCGGACCGTGCGGTTGGCGCGCTGGTCTTCATCCAGCTCGAACATATCGCGCACATGCACGAAGCCGATGATCTGATCGATAGTCCCTTCGTAGACCGGGATGCGCGAATACTGCTCGTTGATCACCAGTTGCCGTAATTCTTCGAGCGTAGCGTCCGCGGAAATGGCCACGATATTGGGACGCGGCGTCATCACCTCGCGCACCACTTTGTCCCCGAACTCGACCACGGACTGGATGAGCTTGCGATCCTCCTCTTCGATCAGGCCTTCCTCGGTGCCGGCGGAAATCAGTGCTTCGATATTTTCGGCCTGCGTGGGCGGCTCTTCCGTGCCGTTGCCGTCGTCGGTCAATTCGACCAGCGATTGGAAGAAGCCAAGCACCGCGACAAAAGGCTTGGCGAACAGGCCTACGTAGCGGATCAGGCGCGCGAGCGGGGCCAACCAACGCGCATCGGTGCTGCGGTAGAGCACTTGCGGCAGCACATAAGCCATCACGATCATAGTGAGCCAGGAGGCTACCATGGTTTCCAGCACTTCCGGCCAGGTCCAGGCCTGACCGTCGGCGAAAACCAGGAAATAGAGGACTCCGAGCAGGAGAAGGGCGGTGTGTTTGATGAGAGTGAAGGAGCCGGCGCCGTCTTCGGTTTGGAAACCGATTTTGTCTTCCAGAGTTTCCTTGAAGAACTTGATAGCAGGCAAATCGCGGGTGCGCAGGCGGAGGCTTTCGAGATAAAGCAACTGCACGAAAGTGACCAACCCCAAGAGGAGGGACGAGACGATGATGAGCACGACCAGGGCTGGGGTCATGCGTGGGCCTCGTGGCGCGCCTTGCGCGGCGAAGATCCGGACTGAAAGTCTCGCGCAAACCTGGAGGCCCGTTCCACAAGGCCTTCCGGAAGGGAGAGGCGCTGACGCCAGAGGGCTTCGGCGCGCGCCATCTGGCCGCGGTCGGTTTCGTGATCCAAGCCCAGCAAGTGGAGCAGGCCGTGCAGCATCAGGATGCAAATCTCATTTTCGAGGGAGTGGCTGAACACCGCGGCTTGTTTGCGGGCCCGGGCGGCGGATATGGCTATTTCACCGATCGTCTGGGGTGACGATGAGTCGGGGAATGACAGAACATCGGTGGGGTAGTCCTTGCCGAGGAAGTCCCGGTTAAGGCGGCGGAGTTCGCTGTCGCCCGCGATGAGGCAGGTGAAGCCGGCGCCCCCGGCGACTTCGCCGCGCAGAGTCCTTGCGAAGCGTTCCAGGTTGCGGCGGCTCAGTTCCGCCGGAGCTCGGCGGAACAAAACTATGTTGTCGTCTGAGGCAGACATGTATCGGGAGCCGCTTCGGTGGGTGGTTCGGTTAGTTTTAAGCTGAGCTGGCGGCCGGCGCCCACAGCTTCGTTATAGCGCTCGTAAGCCTTCACGATGCGCTGCACCAGGTTGTGACGAACGACATCGCGCTCGTCGAACTGCACCATGCTGATGCCTTCGACCCCGCGCAAAACCTCCAGCGCGTCGATCAGCCCGCTGCGCTTCCCGGGGGGCAGATCGATTTGGGTAATGTCACCGTTGACCACCATCTTGGAGTTGAAGCCGGTGCGCGTCAACACCATCTTCATCTGCTCGGTGGTGCTGTTCTGGGCTTCGTCGAGGATGATGAAACTGTCGTTTAGCGTGCGGCCGCGCATGAAGGCGATGGGCGCCACTTCGATGGTGTTGCGCTCCAGTAATTTGTCGACCTTCTCGGATTCCATCATGTCGAACAAGGCGTCGTAGAGCGGGCGCAGGTAGGGATCGACCTTTTCCTGCAAAGTGCCGGGGAGGAAGCCGAGACGTTCGCCGGCTTCCACGGCGGGGCGCGTGAGAATGATGCGCGACACGCGCTTCGAGAGCAGCGCGGACACCGCCATGGCCACGGCCAGATAGGTTTTGCCGGTGCCGGCCGGCCCCACGCCGAGCACCAGGTCGTTGCGTTCGATGGCTTCCAGGTAGCGGCGCTGGTTCACCGTTTTGGGCGCCAGCATTTTCTTGCCGAAATTGCGCTGGCGGCCGCTCTGCACCAGCGCGCGGAAATTCACTTGGGGGTCTTCGGTGACCACGCGGAGATAGCTGTTCAGGTCGCCGTCGTTGAAGACGTGCCCTTCGCGCACCAGCGCCACGTAGTCTTCAAGAATGCTTTCGGCGCGGGCCACGGCTTCAGCTTCCCCTTCGATTTCCAACAGGCTGTCGATGAGTTGCGTGTTCACTTTGAGGCCCGATTCGATCAAGCGGATGTTCTCATCGCGGGTGCCGAACAGGCTCTCAACGCCTCGGCTGATTTGCACGCTGGCTTTCATTTAGTTGGTGTGTGGTACCTCCAGGGGATGCGAAACGCAAACAAGGGATGGCGGCCGGTGCTTCGCGGCCGGTTGGTGAAATAAGATGTCCGCCGTGCGGGGTGGTTAAGAACCATCCTTCACCAGTATAGCAGGTGCCGGTGAGACGGGTGCCGCGCCATGCGGTTTGCCAAAGGCCTTAATAACGGTGGGGCGGCGGCAACAAGCGCAGACGCCGCCCAGCCTGCCGCACTGGTACAATCTTCTTCGATGCGACCTTCTTCGATGCCACGATTTGGTATTGCGGCTCTGGCCTGTGCCGTGGCCCTCGGCGCGGCGCCCCCGGACAAGCCCCTCGATCAGCTCGATAAGAAGGATGTAGAATACGCCCGTCCGGGCGGCCAGCCCTTACTGCTGGATCTGCACGTGCCCGAAGGGCGAGGGCCGTTTGCCGCCGCGATTTTGATCCACGGCGGAGGATTCGACGAGGGAAGCAAGAGCACCAATGTCCGGCCATTGTTCGATCCGCTAACCGATGCTGGCTTTGCCTGGTTCAGTATCGATTACCGGCTGGCGCCGGCGGTCCATTTCCCGGAGGCGATGGAAGACGTCAACACCGCGATCCGGTGGGTGAAGGCGCATGCCGCGGAGTACCGCGTGGATATCTCCAGACTCGCGATTATCGGTGAATCGGCCGGCGGCTTCTTTGTGAATTATGCCGGTACCCACGAGACGCCGGCCACCAAAGTAGCGGCCGTTGTGGATTTCTATGGTCCCTCCGATTACGGAAAGCTTGCGCTGCTGCGGCGCGACCATCCGGAGCGCTTCAACATGGCGACCATCAACCGTCACGCGGCCAACGGCGGCGGCATTCAGTTTTTCGGCGTAGAACAACTGGATGCGGCCGGAATGGCTAAGCTGCACGCTGTTGCGCCCATCGCCGCCGTTCACCAGGGCATGCCGCCATTCCTGGCGATTCACGGCACCAAAGACGATCAAGTGAGCTTCGAGCAATCGACCGAGTTTTGCGATGCGATTCGGCAGGTAGGCACGGCCTGCGAGCTGATTACGATCAAAGGCGGCGGGCATGGCATGGGCGGCTGGCGCGCGCCAGAGATGCAGCATTGGAAGCCGGAAATGATCGCCTGGCTCAAGAGAACACTGAATACAAGGTGAGCGGAATTGCCGCGGCGCTTTGGAGTGTGTTGTACTGTTGCCATGAAGCGAGTCCTGTGGGCGATCCTGCTGGCTGCGCCGCTGGCCGCCCAGGTGCGTATCGCGCAACACGGTATCGAGTATATCTCGGTCGAGATCAAGGGAAAGCCTTTCACCCAGTTCTTCTGCGGGCCGGAAACCAACAAGCCCTATCTGCATCCGCTGCGCTCGGCCAGCGGCAAAATCGTGACGCGCGGCTACCCGATGGAAGAAATACCCGGCGAAGCGCACGATCATCCCCACCATCGCGGCCTGTGGTTCGCGCATGGCGACGTGAATGGGTTCGACTTCTGGGGTAACGAGACGCGCGGAGGCAAGTTCGGGCGCATTGTACTGGTGAAAATTAACAACCTGTCGGGAGGCAAAGATTCAGGGCTGATCGACGCCACCTTTGAATGGCGCGATCCTGCCGGTGACATATTTTTGACCGAAGCGCGCCAAATGACGTTCTACGGTCAGGCGAAGAATCGCGTGATCGACTTCGATATCACCCTGACGGCACGCGGAAAGGTCGTCTTTGGCGACACCAAGGAAGGCACATTCGCCTTGCGCGTGGCATCCGCCCTGGAGGAACCGCGTTCCGGCACACCCGCGCAGCCTCCGCGCACCGGTCACATCCTGGACTCCCAGGGACGCGAGGGCGAAAAGCAGATCTGGGGCAAGCGCGCAGATTGGGTGGATTTCTATGGTGTCGTGGATGGCGAAGCTCTCGGCATCGCCATGTTCGACCATCCGTCGAATCCGCGGCATCCAACTTATTGGCACGCACGCGGTTACGGCTTGTTTGCAGCGAATATCTTCGGCGTGCACGACTTTGAAAACGATAACAGCAAAGACGGGAGCCTAACGCTGGCTCCGGGCGAAACCCTACGTTTCCGTTATCGCCTAGTTATCCATCCCGGAGACGTTCGCAGCGCGCAGATCGCCCGGCTCTATCAGGACTATTCTACTGGACGATAGATTGACGATAGACTGTGCGTGAAACCAGCACAGTCGTGGTTCTTGTGGGGGAAAATGCGCGGCAGGACCAGCAGTGCCTTAGCCAACTCCGCCCAATGCGGAAGTCCCAAGACACCGCTTCCGGACGTGCGCGGCTCAGTGCATTACAGAGCCGCGACCGTCAGAAGCCTGAACACTAGGCAGCAGCAAGCAGATCGTCGATCGACTCAGCGGCCTCGAATTCATTCCGATCCCGCGCTTCCTGGCAGCGGATGCAGTAGGCAGCCCACGGCACGGCGTCCAGGCGCTTGGGTTTGATGTCCTCTTCGCAGTGTAGGCAAACACCATAACTGCCATCGTTTATGCGGGATAGAGCAGTGCGCACGTTGCGCAGCAAGCTCGCCTCGCGGTCGAGATTGCGTATCGCAAGCTCCCTCTCTCCTGCAAGTTGCACCTCATCCAGTGCATCCGGCGACTTCTCGATCAGGATCTCGTCGCGATTGCGTAGTCCACTAGATAGTTCGCCCTGTTTAGCTACCAGGATCGCCTTGTATTTTTCGAGTTCGGTTCTGTTCATGATCATTCTCCTATCTTTTTTCGTTCTAGCCTGTCAGGTTCGTTTGCCCGACAGAGAATAGACGAAATTTCGCTCCAAAAGTTTCAAAAAATCTCAGCCTGTTCGGCTCAAGTACGGGCGCTTGCTTCCAACACGCCCCCTTACGGGAAACCACTGTAGCAATTGCCATGCCAAATTGCAAAAAGCACCAAAGACGCCTAGGCACACCCCAGATTCACATGCAAGCCGCCACCCGACGACTGTTGGCCATCTTCCCGCCCAATCGCCTGCTACAGTAGTGTCGAATCGGTCCATTTGTATCACCAGACGCCAACGCATTCGATGCGTTACGTACCGAATTACGAAAGCAGTTCTATTACCAAGGTGTCGAATATTTGAACACTCTGCTGCACACAAGCGCAGGAATTTCTGTTTTCCCCCTCGACGCTGCCATCCGCGCTCGGCAGTCGTCTTGACGACGCAGCGCTGTAGTCCCGAGGGAACACTTCCCATCTGGCTATTCACTCCGATGGTCGCTCGGGCAAATGCCGACCGCTGATAATAAGCGGCTTATGGTGCGGGTACGCAATTGCACATCGCAGTGAAGAGCCAGCAGCACGCACGCTTCGGCTCCGCAGACTCAGGTGTGGTTCGAGCGGCATTCAGGATGCCGGAATCGATGCCTCGCGAGGCGACACTGTTCCAGGCCATCTGCATCGATCCTGAGTATGCGCATCTCGACCCAGCATACCCCTCGCGTCCGAACCCGCCCCATCGCTTCGCGGGGACCCAATGGGTCCAGCGCGAACGGAAAAGCGTCCAGTCTCTCGGTTGAAGCTGGCCTTCTGATCGCAGCGCTCCAGTCGCTGCCAATCGCCGTTGCAACTGCGGATGGCCGCGGGATCGTCCGCTCGGTTA